>Ga0207159_1025_pt1 | contig 38562 bp, 30 predicted proteins | sample Alteio_BWMinHeat_23_FD_153511 | JGI IMG/M metagenome (GOLD analysis project Ga0207159, IMG submission 153511) | Enriched cells from forest soil in Barre Woods Harvard Forest LTER site, Petersham, Massachusetts, United States -... | ecosystem: Environmental > Terrestrial > Soil > Temperate forest >... | reverse complement strand
AAATCTGCAATCGGAAATAAATACCGGTTTTGGCTCCAGCAGTGCCAACAATGCAGGCCGTTTTTATAACCGGAACGGCAAGGTGAATGTAATTAAAAAAGGAGTCAATATTCTTGACCGCTACAGCTGGTATCACACGATGCTGGCAATGCCAACAATGAAGTTTCTTTTATTGATCTTCTCTATTTACATTTTTATCAATCTCATTTTCGCGGCTATTTATTACATGATCGGCATAGAGCATTTATCCGGAGTGAACGCAGGCTCTACTATGAGAAGTTTTTCGGAAGTATTTTTTTTCAGCACGCAAACCTTTACCACCGTAGGATACGGCCGGATAAGCCCTACTGGTTTTATAACAAGCGCAGTTGCGACATTTGAAGCTTTTTTAGGATTACTGAGTTTTGCCATTGCTACCGGTTTATTTTATGGCCGCTTTTCAAGACCGCAGGCATTTTTGAAATTCAGCCATCACGCATTAATATCGCCGTATAAAGATGGAATTGCGCTCATGTTCAGAATGTCTACCTATAAAAATAATTCTTTATCAGAGGCTGAAGTGAAATTAACCGCAGCCATGCAAATAGAGGAGAATGGCAAACGAATGAATAAATTCTATCCTCTTGGTCTTGAAATCTCTAAAGTAAATGCGCTTACGCTTAATTGGACAGTTGTTCATTCCATTGATGAAAAAAGCCCCTTGTACAATTTAAACCAGGACGACATGAAAAATGCAAACATGGAAATATTGGTTTTTGCAAAGGCCTTTGATGAAGTGTTTTCAAATACCGTAATGACAAGAAATTCGTATATCACAGACGAGATAATATGGGGAGCTAAATTCAAGATCATGTATTACCCTAACCATGATAAAACAAAAACAATTCTTGACCTGGACTTGATCGATGATTATGAGAAAATAGATCTTTTAAAGCCTGTAAATTCTACACAGCCGTTATCTGGATAAATTCTTTCCTGTTTATGTAATACAGAAAAAGAAAATAGAGAATAGGAAACAGGCTTAATAATTTCAAAATAAAAAAGCCGGTAGCAAATCCCATCAGGTAAAAAAGAATCAATACGCATAAGCCCGCGAGCAATTGTGTATCGTCAATAGCACAAACAATTTTAAAATAATAAGTATGCAAATGATGATAGACCAATTCAAGAGGTTTTGTAAAATGATAACCGTCGGTGACAACAATTTTTGGATTATTCTTTTCAACTGAAATAATCACCCGCTGTCCTTGTCTCACAGGATAAATTTGAGATTCATTTACTATGACCCTGATATTTAAAAAACTCAGGAGTATTTGCTTTTTTCTAGTGATAATAATATGGTAAGAATCGGAGATGATTTAAGATTTTGAATTCTGCGGCTCTGCTTTAATGCGATGATTACGATTTATAAAACTCCGGAATCACAAACTTATTTTAATGCTTCTATGATTTTTATAAAATCTTCAGCTATTAATGATGCACCGCCAACCAATCCGCCATCGACGTCGGGACAGCTGAATAATTCCCTGGCGTTATTAGCCTTCACGCTGCCCCCATAAAGTATGGAAATTTCATCTGCAACCTGTGGGTTATATTGTTTAGCCAGTGTTGAACGAATATGAGCATGCATTTCCTGCGCCTGGGCTGTCGTGGCGGTTCTACCCGTGCCAATGGCCCAAATAGGTTCGTACGCAATAATAATTTTTTTTAGCTGTTCCGGAGAAAGATGAAAAAGAGATTCTTTTAGCTGAGTTTCTACAAATTGATTTTGAGTTTCGGCCTCCCGGATACTCAATGGCTCACCACAACAAAAAATTGGAGTAATAAAATAGTCAAGACAAAGATTTAGTTTATCAGCCAGCTGAGTATTTGTTTCATTAAAATATTCTCTTCGCTCACTATGACCGATAACACAGTAAGGGATGGCAATCGAATGAAGCATCTCTGCGGAAACCTCGCCGGTAAAAGCGCCATTCTTTTTGTGATAACAGTTTTGAGCAGCTACCGAATAGTTTTTTTCTTCCTCCACTTCACTTCTCGTCATTAGAAGATAGGGAAAAGGAACTGCGAATATTGTTCGCTGATGTTCCTTCAGCTTAATGTCTGCATTCAAGATATTATTTAGCAATTTTTCTCCTTGCTGGAAGGTTAAATTCATTTTCCAGTTTGCAGCAGCGATTTGATTTCTCATAGTTCAATCCATTTAATAAGTTCCAAAAAGTTTCAAAGTTCCAGAAGTTCCAAATATAGTTAACCAACTCTTGAACCTGTGAAACTATGGAACTAAAGAACTTTTCAATAGTGTTCAAAAATATGTTTCAAAATACTTCTTTCATTCTTTGAAAGCTTTTTCCCTTTTAGTTTCTTCCAATTCTCAATATCGGCAACAGCCTTATCGAATTCATAACGATCAATACCATCATTCCCCCAGGAGAAACTTGAAAGATATTTTGGCGTGAGACCCACTCCAAATACATTACAACTTACACCCACTACTGTGCCTGTGTTTAAAGAGGTATTGATCATTGTCCTTGAATAATCACCCACCAGGACTCCGCATTTATTGCCTGCATTCATTTGTCCTTTCGGAGTCCATATCTTTACCTCGCCGGCGTTATTTTTTAAATTTGAATTGGATGTACCTGCACCTAAATTGCACCACTCACCTATCACTGAATCCCCGAGATAACCGTCGTGTGCCTTGTTGGAGTACCCAAATAATACCGAGTTTTTTATTTCACCCGCAACTGTACAATAGGGACCAATAGATGTGGCTCCATATATCTTACTTCCCATTTTTAATACGGCACCTTGCCCTAATGCAAAAGGTCCTCGGATCATACAGCCTTCCATAACCTCTGCATTCTTTCCGATATAAATGGGTCCATTTGAAGCATTCAGGATTGAATATTCAATCTTTGCTCCTTTTTCTATAAAAATATTTGAAGGTTTTATAAGTGTATTTGTTTTTGAAACCGGTTGCGATTTTCTCTTTCCCGTAATCAACTCAAAATCCTGCTGAATAGCCGCTGCATTCCACTGAAAGATCTCCCAGGGATATTGCAATGATTTTATTTTGTCTTTGATAGTAACGGCCTTTGACACTTTGATACTGTGGGGCTCTACAACTTCTTTCCTGGTGAAACGAAAAATAATTCCTGCATTGCCATTAACCGAAATGAATTCGCCATTTTTCAATTTATCAATTGCTTTGATCATTTTCGGAGTAGGCAATACATTTCCATGGATCATTAAAAACACATCATCGCCGATATTTTTATCAATACGAATAGAACGATCAAGATCTTTATAATCATCCTCCCATTTATCAAACGATGGTAATCCCAACCAATGCTCCCATTTTTCGCGAATGGTTAATATACCAAGCCGAATATCCTGTATTTGCCTTGTTAATGTGAACGGATGCAAATTTTCCGGCTGGCAAAATTCTTCTGTAAAAATGATCCTGGGCATGAAACGGGAATATCGCCAAAAATAAGAAAGAAAGTTAGTAGCAGGCCTGTGTGAATCCATCAAAAAACCTCCCGAAGAATCAGGAGGTTTAAAGTATAGCCATGAAAAACAAAAAAATGTAATTCAGCTTAAAGCTAAATAATTATTTTTTCTTCTCGTATTTCTTCCTGAATTTATCAATACGGCCGGCTGTATCGACCAACATATTTTTTCCGGTGAAGAAAGGATGTGAAGTATTTGAAATTTCCAATTTTACCAATGGATATTCATTGCCATCTTCCCATTTCACGCTTTCTTTTGAGGGGGCAGCCGAACGGCTCAGAAAGGCGTGACCGTTACTCATGTCCTTAAACACAACTAACCGATAATTTTTTGGATGAATTCCTTCTTTCATAATTGTCTGATTTTTAGGCTGCACGGATTTTGCCGTACAATTTCAATAATAGATTTAAGGCGGCAAAGTTAGCCACCATAGCCAATTTGTCCAAATGTATTTCCAATAAGCCTTATCAGCAATCAAAAAGAAAAGCTACCAGATGGTAGCTTAAGATTTAAAGCCATATAAAAAACGAAAGCATCAAGCGTTGTTTCATATATCAGCTTTCGCCTCTATACTTACTAACCCGATGCTTTCCGGAGTAACATTCCTCTTTTGACGGATTCATGTTTCTCCCGTTGCTTTTCTTTCTGTTTCCAGATTTCTTGCAACGATTGTAACTCTAAGATAAATTCAGTAATAGCCTATTCCAAATATTTTGCGTTGTTGTTTTACACTCGTTATTCACTAAGTTATCAACATAAATTCAGCTGCGCATATTCTCATATTGCAAGGGAATACCAAGGTTCCATGCCTTTGAAGTTTGCATCACGGTTTGCAGATCATCAATTTTTTTTCCTGTAACTCTTACCAGATCATCCATTATTGATGCCTGCACTTTTAATCCTGAATCTTTAATATGCTTTACGATTTTCTTTGCATCTTCCTGCTTCAATCCGTTTCTCACAATAACTTCTTTCTTCCACACTTTGCCACTTTGATAACCTTCTTTCGAAAAATCAAAGGCTTCAGGAGCTATGCCCTGTTTGTGCGAACGACTAATGAGTACGTCGATCAATTGCCGCATTTTCATTTCATCTTCAGTTTCAATATTAATTTTGAACTCCTTTTTATTGAGATCGATAACAACATGTGATCCCTTAAAATCAAAACGATTTGTAATCTCTTTGTTTGTAACATTTACGGCATTGTCCAGTGCTTGTGCATCTACTTTACTTACTATATCGAACGAAGGCATAATGAGATTTTATTTTACTGTTTCCAATCTGCAGTTGTCCTTTCAAATGTAAGACTGTTTTATAAGTCATTTCATGATACAGGACAGAATGCAAAGAATTTTGACCTTTTATAGCCTCCAATAAACTGCTAAAGGCAAATAGAATTACCAGGAAGGGGAAATAAATAAAGCGTCCCTTGTAGAAACAAGGGACGGCATTCACATGAGAAAACTAAAAATTTTAATTGCCTCCTCCACCTACTCTGTTTTGTTCATCCTGAGTAGCATTGTTTCTGCGACGCGGTGCCGGAAGCTGCTGGTTATTTTTACCAAAGCGGTAAGTAAAAGTTGCCGTAAGCTGGCGTGCATCGAATTGATTATGGATCTTTACATAGATGCCATTGTAATCAGTAATGCCGCGATACTGCTGCCAGGCAAATGGATCACGCAGATTTAATCGAACTGTTGCTTTACCTTTCATTATATTTTTCTGTCCACCCAAACTCATTTGATACATCGGCTCGTTAATGTTCAACTGGTCAATTCCTTTACCGCGATAAAAACCACTTAGCTCCAAACTAAAACCCTGTTTGATGGTAAAGGTGTTACTGATGTTTACCATAAAGGATATATAAGAAATGTCTATCGGGACAGCATTGTAAATTCCTTTATAATGGTTATTATAGATATTAGTGAAGAAATTTGTAGTCCACCATTTGGTTACCGGTACCGGGGCCGTAATAGAAACTCCCATATTAATGAACCTCGCAACATTATCAGCTGTCGCAAATACAATCTTGGTTTGTGCATTTTGCTTTAATATCTGTGAAATAACATCTGTTGTATTACTGTAATTTAAAGTAGTTATCAATCTGCCTTTATAGGAGTGCGTGAATTCGACACTATTGGTGAACTGCGGCAGGAGATACGGGTTGCCCTGGCGGTAGGATAATGAATCAAGAAAATAGGTAAATGGATTCAGATCCTGGTAATTTGGCCTGGTAATTCGCCGGCTATAAGAAAGAGTCAACGAGTTTTTATCATTCACCGGGTAACTGATGAATGCACTCGGGAAAAGGTTAGTAAAGTTTCGCCTGAAGGTTGAATCATTGGTAACCTGGAAACCTTTGGCGACGGTATTTTCTAATCTCAATCCCCCTTGCAGGCTCCATTTTTTTATTTGCTTATTGATATTTATATAAGCCGCATTAATGTTCTCATCGTAAACAAAATGATTTGATCTCGCATCCGGTATCCATTTATCAGTTGATTGCCGTTGATAATCCACAAGATTATCATTCTTTACATAACTTGATTTTATACCGGCTTCAATTCTTCCTCCTTTTTTAAGCGGGTGAGTATAATCGGACTTGACGGAATAAATATTTATGTCCGATGGCAAATGACCTTTTAATAGTAAAGGATCACTTGTTTGCTGATCGTTTGCATCAAAAAACTCTGTTGTCAGCAACATGTTCGAAGTATTTCGATAACCAATATAATCAAGATCAATAGTCAATTCCCGACCGGCCGTATCAAATAAATGCCGATAATTAAAATTGCTGCTGAAATTATTAAAGTCAATCTTGTTTTCTGTAAGTGAAACCAGGCTTGAAACTATTTGATGATTCGTATCTGAAATAGTAGTTACTGTTGTAGGTGTTGGATGTCCATGAAACGTAAAGCCGCTTAGCGCTATACCATAAGTGTTTTTTTTATCTGCAAAAAAATCAACTCCTAATTTTAAAGTATGGTTATGATTGCCAAATTTAAACTTTGTATCTACATCCGAGTAGCTGGAAATATTGCCGTTACTATCATAGAATCTTCTGTTAAGAGTTAAGTTGCCCTTACCGCGAAAAAAGTTAGGATTATAACTTCCGAAAAAATTGATCTTATTTTTTCTATAATTAAAATTTATACTGTTCTGCGATTTTGGAATAAGATAGAGCGCGTTGTTTGGTTTAAAAATACTTGTTGTAATGCCAGCCATGACAGAGCCGTTGAAACCAGCCGCTTTTCCTTTTTTTGTTTTTATATTGATCACACCTGAGTTTCCTTCAGCATCATATTTTGCAGATGGATTGGTTATGATCTCAATTTGCTCCAATGCAGATGCAGGCATATTCTTAAGCAAATTAGCAAGATCTGTTGATGACAAATAAGTGGGTTTACCATCAATCATGATAATGACCCCAGCCTTTCCGCGTAAACTGACGTTACCATCGTTGTCAACTGTAACTCCGGGCGATTTTTCCAGCACTTCTAATGCGGTAGCTCCTACACTTGTGGGTGAAGCGTCAACGTTCACAATAGTTTTATCAATTTTTGTTTCAATGAACGGCTTTTTTGCAGTGACTGTTACCGCACCCAGATCTTTTGCCTGTTCGATCATTATTAATTCCGGCAGACTGACTGATGAATTGGAAGAAGAAATTTCAAACGATGCGCTTGAAACATTCCTGTAGCCTACATTGCTTACAGTAATAAAGTATTTTCCATTCTCAATACTTAAAAATTCATATTGACCTTCTTTATCAGCAGCAACGAATTTTATTAACGATGAATCTTTTAGTTTAAAAAGAGAAACAGTGGCAGAATGAATGCCTTTCGATGAAATATCTTTAACGGTACCGGTTATTTTTCCCGTTTGAGCTTTCAATGTAAATGAGCAATAAATGATTATGCTAAAAGGGGTAAGTATTTTTTTCATAATCGTCGGTATGGCTATACATTAATTGCGTAAAGATGGTAGGTAGATCTCACATGAAAAATCAAAATATGACAAGCTTCGTAGTTATTGTGTTGAAGGGTGATTAACGATTACAAACAGTGACTTGAATCTATTAACGTTTTGACGAAAAATACAAATGACAAGAGACAAATCGCAAATAATAATCAAATTAAAATATCAATGCTCCAAACGCATCTGTTTATCAAACAATGCTTCATGAGTTTTTGATTTTAATGTTGTAATTTATTTGGAGCTTGTTATTTGGAGTTTGTTATTTGCTATTGTTATTGGGATTTTACCTGTTTGGTTCCCGCTCGTCCGGATTGGGGATAAAGATCTTCCTGTTTGAACAACATAAGAAAAGCCGGCATAAAAATACCGGCGATTCTGATTTGCTATGCTTATTTCTAATTGCCACCTACTTTAACCCTGTTTTGCTCATCTTCGGCGCTACCATTTTTACGCTGATTATTTCCATTCATCTTTCCTTTATTAAATCTATACGTAAAGTTTATGCTCACCGACCGGCTATAATTATAGTTCTGGAATTTAGCGTCTACATCACCATACCTGCTTTCACCTTTGAAATTCATCGTCTTGAAAGCATCCTGAAGATTTAAACGAATGGAACCTTTATTTTTCAAAATCTGTTTACTCAATCCAAAGCTTACCTGCCCCAGCGGATGAATAAAGATCACACCTTCCAATCCTTTTGTTCTATAAAAACCGCTTGCTTCTGCTCCCCAGCCTTTACCAAATTTAAATTGCTGTTGAGTCTGGATCAGGAAACTTGTCACACCTATCTTAATATTCTCACTATTCACGATTCCTTCAAATTGATTATTGAAAAGATTGGCATAAAGACTACCACTCCACCATTTTTTGAATTCTTTATAGCCGCTGATTGAAATTCCCACCTGGTGCAATTTTGCGATGTTTGCCTTTTTTATAAAGGTTTCATTCGTTGCTTCATGCTGTTCAATTACTTCCTGGAGAATATCTTTTGTCACCGTATAATTAACCGTGGTCGTTAAAAACCCTCCATAAATATGCGACAGCTCGATATTGTGTGAGAACTGGGGCTTGAGATCGGGATTACCCTGTTCATACGTATACCTGTCAAGGAAATGTATGAAAGGATTCAGATCCCCATAATCAGGCCGTTCAATTCTTCTTCCATAGTTAATCCCCACCTGGTTCTTTTGATTAATGGTATACTGAAAATAAGTCGTTGGAAAAAGTTGGGTATACTTACGGTCAAATTTTTGACCCGTGGTTATCTGGTTACCTTTTGCATTTGTATTTTCCACGCGAAGTCCGAATTGCCCGGAAAACTTTTTAGTAAACGGCCTGCTGTAATTTACATATGCAGCGTTAATATTTTCTTCATATTTGAAATGATTACTTCGATTATAATCATGAACAAATTGCCCGTTTTCTAAACTATCATAGGCAGCATTGTTATCTGTTTGAACATAACTGGATTTTACACCGGCTTCAAACTTGGCTCCTTTCTTCAAAGGCAAAGTATAATCAACTTTCCCACTGTAAATTTTTATGTCCTGGGGGAGATTGGCTAATAAAGTATCCGGTCCGCCAGTGGAGTTGCCATTAGCGTCAAAATATTTACTGATAAGATTTTGATCGCTTGCTGAATTATACCAGATGTAATCAAGATCCGCAGTTATTTCCTGGCCGGTAGAATCAAACTCATGTCTGAAATTCAAATTGGTGCTGAAATTTTTCCATAGCTGATCATTTCTTGATTCACCGCCCGTAATATTCTGCAATTGGCCACCAGGATTGAAAAGATCAGTCAGCGTTTTACTTGTCCATGTCCCGGGATTTCTAAAACCATTCATAACTACACCAATGGTGGTTTTCTTTGACGCAAAAAAGTCCACTCCTAATTTTGTATTATAAAACAGGTTATCATTTCTCATTTTGGAAACCTGGTCAAATGTTGAGGTTATATTTTTTGTTGTCTGATCACGAAAATTCCTTTGAATGTTCAATTGTTCAAACCTGCTATTATAGTTATGACTAAGACTGGTAAAGAAGTTAAACTTCCCGTTTCTATAATTAAAATTGAAGCTTTCATTAAAACGCGGATAATAGCCCTGGGTAAAACCTACTGTTGCACTTCCATTGTATCCAAATTGTTTGTTCTTTTTTGTTTTGATATTAATGATACCGGAGTTTCCGGCAGCATCATATTTTGCCGGAGGGTTTGTCATAATTTCAATCTGATCGAGCTGGGATGCGCTCATGCTCTTGAGCATATTTGCCAGGTCAGCACCGGATAAATAAGCTGGTCTCCCGTCAATGTACACTTGCACACCTTGTTTACCTTTCAGGCTTATATTTCCATCTTTGTCTACAGTTACACCCGGTGATTTTTCAAGTACCTCAAGTGCCGTCGCCCCAACGTTTGAGATGGCCGCATCAACATTGACTACTGTGCGATCGATCTTTTGCTCAATTAATGGTTTCTTAGCGATAACGGTAACACCATTTAAACTTTTAGCGATAGGTTGCAGTTCGACAGTCTTCAATGCAACTGAAGTGTTGTTTGCAGTTATTTCAAAAACTTCAGAAAAGCCTTTTTGATGACCCACGACTGAAATAGAGACCAGGTATTTTCCTTCGGCAATATTTTCAAATTCAAAATGGCCGTTTTTATCTGCAGCTCCCATTTTAACAACTGACGAATCATTCGTCCTTAATAAAGTTATTGTAGATGATTCAATGGTTTTTGCATTCCCATCTATAACAGTTCCTGTTATTTTTCCGGTTTTCACCTGCGTGTAACCAACAATTGTAAAACCGATACATATTGTCAGCATGGTTAAAAATTTTCTCATTTTCATTTCTTTTAAGTACCTGTTTTAATTTATTACAGTTCAAAGTTGAGTACTTTGTATTACATAGAACATTGTTTTAACCTGAACGGTTTGATTTCTTGATAATCGGCCAATTTCAATGACATCTATGACGCAAAGGCATTTTCTGTGGTTACTAAGCTTTGAGTTTTTATGGCCAAAGGCTTGATTGCCTTTTGAGCGGCAATAACTAATAAATGGGAAGAAGGGTTTTTTAACCGTTTAAAAGTTATTGCATATGAAAAAGATAATACTGCTGATTATTATGTTGTTGCTATGCCATTCTTGCTAATGATTTTTTATTTCCCTTTCCTTTCTACAAGAGTTAGCATAGCCATCATAAGTAGGGGATATTTTGATAATGGTTTTATATTCAAATATCTCCTTTGTTATTATATTCTGATACTTCAGATAAAACAATATGTAATAAGAATAAAATCCGTTCTGGATATACGGAAATATATCCTTTCTGAGAGTATCAGTCAATTGGAAATGCATGTCTCCATTTGCATTAATAGTGTTATTCGCGCTATCAGGTATTTCGTCCTCATTAAAATAAACGCTGTCACAGCTAACCTTCATGTGACCCAGCGCAATCCAAGAACTAATCTGAATTACTTGGGCTGCATACCCGCCGTAATTTCTACAATGAACTTCAAATATGGCTGGTTGTTGTTCTGTTGGTTTTTGAATGACCTTTGCTCCAGCATCAATAATAGGTTTCTTTTCAATGAGAGATCGTTGTTGCTCTTGTTTAAGAGCTGCTATTTGAGCATCAAGAATCTTTCTATTAGAACTGTTAGTGCTGTCAAAAACTTTAACCGCAAGATTGTAATTTTTATTAGCCGTCGAATCGCTATCTGCAATAGCAGTTTTAGACAAATTGTAAGAACAGGTGGCTATAATAAAAGCAGCTATGGCAGCCACCCCAATTACCGCATTTACTCCAACACCAATAGCGTTTATTTTGTCTCCCCTGCTCAATTTATTGCTATTCCTTTCTTGCATGGATTGTATATTTTCATCCTGATTTTGTTCATTGCCTTTTTCCTCGTTTTAGCTGTTTACCAATTCTTAAGAAGTTTCATTTTCCCCATTTACGAAAGAAGGCGTATTAAGTTATTTGGATTGTTACTGACTGCTATCTTTTTATTCCTGTGCTACAGTTCTTGCTATTTAATTTACTATCTGTATTTTTTTGTATTTCCAGTTGTTTTGACGAACCTATAAAATTAACAATTATGTTTAAAAATCTCCGTGAACTGATTGCCTCAATGCCAGATGAAAAGACTTGCCGTGAATATATAGCGCAGCAACGTTGGCCTGACGGCGTTATTTGTCCTTATTGTGGCTGTGATAAGATTTACAGAATAGTTGAAAGAGATCGGTATAAATGCGCCTCAAAAGACTGCGCAAAGAAGTTTTCTGTAACTATTGGTTTGGTATTTCAGGATAGCAAGATTGCATTATCAAAGTGGTTAACGGCAGTTTATTTGGCTACAGCCCATAAGAAAGGCATTTCAAGTTATCAGTTAGGAAAGGATATTGGTGTTAGTCAAAAGAGTGCTTGGTTTATGTTGCATCGTATCAGGGAAGGATTGAGAGAGAATGCGCCTGAAATGCTTGAAGGAATAATAGAAAGTGACGAAACTTATATGTCCAGAAAGTTTGCAAGTGATTTTAAAGGATTGCCGCCTGAAGAAGTAGAAGCTATTCGTTCCAATAATTATAACACAAAGAATAAAGGCGCAGTAGTAGGACTGGCTGAAAGAAAAACTAAAAAGGTAAGAATAACCTCTTTTGATAGCAACAATGCAGAAAATTTAAGATCAGTAATTAAAAAGAATGTTGCCCCTAATAGTGATCTGTTTACTGATGAATCATTTCTTTATCGCAAGGGATTAGAGGAGTTCTTCCATGCTACTGTTAACCATAGCAAAAGAGAATGGGTAAGAGGCATAATCCACACAAACAACGTTGAAAACTTTTGGTCTGTTATGAAACGGGGAGTTTATGGTATTTACCACCAAATTAGCTATAAGCACTTACAGCGTTATTGCGATGAATATAGTTATCGGTATAACTCACGCAAGCTAAGAGACGATCAAAGATTTATAGTAGCTTTACAAGGCTTACAAGGTCGTTTATCCTACAATAAATTAGTTCATGGCAAAGAAGATAAAATCAAAGGAAACCCCAAAAAAGAAAAATAAATACGATATTACGTTAAAAATTAAAGGCTCTCCCGATCAAGCATTGAAATCACTTCTTAATACTCCCAAAAAGAAGAAATAAGTCAGTTGTTTTGAAACTACTAATTAGTAGCTTAGTAAAAAGCTACTGTCATGTATGGGTATCGCACTAAACATGCTATTTTAGAAACTTACATCTTTTGGCTCCATAGCAGAGAAAAAAACTCTTCAAAAGAAATGCCTTATGGTCTTTTATTAGAGAATACATATAAAAGGATGGGGATCATTAATAGAAATTTAAAATACATCGCTTCCACTTTAATTTACTTGGAATTTGAAGATTATTTTATATCTCCAAAAGCAGAAAAAGGGGATAAAAAGCTCCTTATAACTGAAAAAGGCATTTCTGCTCAAGCTGGTGACATATTCTTAATAAAACAGAGGGAAACGATGTGGAAGGCTATTATGAATATTTCTATTACATTGGCGAATATTATAGTAGCGATAACAGCCACATGGGCGATAATTAGAGGAAATGGCGAATTGCAAAAATTAAAAGAGCGATTGGACATATTAGAACTAAAATCGCAACCATCAAAGGGATTACCCAGTCCCAAAATTCTGCCCCTAAAAATCTGCTTACCTGCCACCAAAGATTCCGGAAAAACAAAATAAGCCAATTTACACCACTGAATTTAAAGTAAAGCTTGTTACTTAATTAGTTGTTTTCACGAAATCTGTTTTCAGTTTAGCTTTGTAAAAGAGATTCTCAGAAACGTTTCGAAGAACCCGCTAAGATGTAATCCCCTTTCCACGGCAGGAATATCAAAGCGGGATTTCTTTTTATTACAAATAGCTTTTTACTCTCTACTTCCCAATGGTTATTTGTTGCCTTTTGAGCGGTAAAAAAAGAAATGAAACTGTAGTAATTAAAAAAGCGGGTTATAAACCGAACTCTGAGCGAAACACATCCTGGTATGTGCGGCCCGAGGTGAGACGTGTACCTGGCTTATCATCCATAATAAATAAATAACGACCGCTGAAATGCCGGTGCATTTCCCGGATCTTGTCTTTATTGATAATATAGGAACGGTGAATTCTGCAGAAAGCCGGAGGCAGTTTCTCGGCAAGTATGGTAAGAGATTGATCGGTCAAATATTTTTGGCCATCAATTGTAAATACACAAACATATTTATCCTGGGCTTCCAAATAGGCTATGTTTTCATAACGTATGAGATTGATTCTATCACCGGTTCTGATGGGTAATGCCGCGGCTTTTTTAGGTGCCTGGAATTGCCGGATGATCTCCTGTAATCCATTTATGTTAATAGATTGGTTAAGTCGACCAAACTCCTTTAGCTTTTCTATGCTTTGCAGAAGCCGCTCTTCTTTTATAGGTTTAAGTAAATAATCGATCGAAAAAGTTTCAAAGGCTTTAATAGCATATTGTTCATAGGCAGTGGTAAATATAATATTTGGTTTTTTACTTAACTGCCCGATCACCTCGAATCCTGTAAGATCGGGCATTTGTATATCAAGAAAAATAAGATCAGGATTCAGACTCTCAATTTTCTCAATTGCCTCCTTGCCATTGCTGGCTTCTGAAATTACTTCCACTATGTCACTATGTTCCTGCAAAAGTCTTCTCATTAGACTCCTGGCAGCAGGTTCATCATCTATCACTATTGCTTTAAACAACTGGCTCATTTTTTAAAAATTTATGAATATTGATAGAAACTTTTTTTTGCGGATGATTACTGAAAAGAATCTCATAACTGCCCGGAAATAACAGGTCAAGTTTATCATAGATACTTTTTACTCCATAACCAGGTGTTAACTCATCAGGAAATGAGGGTCCGTTATCAGCAACATTGATTTGCAGTTCACCGTTATTGTTTTTCACTTCAATATTTATCTCGGTCATTTTGCCGGTTGCTTTTAATCCATGTTTCACTGCATTTTCAACTATCGGTTGCAGCATAAAACGCGGAATTAAATAATGACTGACATCATTCCCTAAAGTAATCGAGTAAGTTAACCTGTCCTCAAACCTGATCTTTTCAATCCCGAGATACACTTCAGTCATCTCGATCTCGTCCTTTACTGTTGAATAATTATGATTACTGTAATTAATGCTATATCGAAAAAGATCTGCCAGGGCAATTGTCATCTTTCTCGCTTTTCGTCCATCGGTGACAGAAAGATCAGCAATAGAATTTAATGCGTTGTATAAAAAATGAGGATTGATCTTTGAATGCAGCGCATCCAGTTCTGCCTTGTTTTTCAACGCTTGCAATTTCGAAACCTCTAACTCCTTTTCATTTAATTTTCTTTTTCGGTCGAGATCCACATAACTCATCGTTATGTATACCAGCCCCGTCATACACCCAATATAAAAATTGAATAAGACGGTAAACTGAATGTTTTTAAAAGAAGCCCCATTTCCCAAAGATTTATTCCCCATGTAATTTAAGGGTATACTCATGATCATTGTACAAACGATAATCGTACAGAGAGTAATAGCCATCCTTTTCCTGAAGGATATTTTTTTTCGGTCGAGATATTGTATAACTATCCATACAATATTAAAAACAAAAAGGGCTTCAAGTGTAACTCCAAAACAGTTAAGAAGAAAATAATGAACCACTTTGTGATTCGCAACGGAAGCATAAAAATCAGGACTGGTTGGTGAGACTGACATGATGAGACATAACGCTATCATCCATACAACAATATTTTTGCGAATCAATTCATTTTTAATATAGCGTCTGAACAGACGGTTGAATTTAGCGAGGAGATAAAGCCCGGCCAGGAGCATGCCTGAAGAAAATAATACGAGAATAACCAACTGAATGAACTGAAGGGTTTTCATGGCAGCCAAGTTAAAAAAAGGTGTCGAAAAATGCGAGTGTAATTCGTAAACCGTCTGATTTAAGGAGTGAACTGATTAAATTGCGTTGAAATTTGATTATGATAATCGATTACCGATCGGATACTGTTACTAAACCTACTGAAGGAATGTTAAATGCGATAATGAATGCAAAAGTCGGAGATGATGTTTTTGGTGAAGATCCCTCCATTAATGAATTAGAGAATCTCGCCGCAAAGATGTTTGGGATGGAAGCATCGCTTTTCTGCCCATCCGGAACTATGACCAATCAAATAGCCATCAAATGTCATACTCAGCCGGGGGATGAAGTGATCTGCGATGAAAATGCACATGCTTATCATTACGAAGCTGGCGGTATGGCTTTTAATTCTGGCTCACAAGCTAAATTATTGCCAGGCATTCGTGGAAGGATTTCCGCAGAACAGGTCGTAGCAGCTATTAATCCTGATGACGAACATAAAGCACATACCAGTTTAGTAAGCCTGGAAAATACATCCAATCGGGGCGGTGGCAGTTGTTATGATTTCGCTGAAATAAAAAGAATCAGGCAAATCTGCACTGAAAATAATTTGAAATTTCATCTTGATGGGGCAAGATTATTTAATGCACTTGTTGAAAAAAATGAAACTCCGAAACAATATGGTGAGGTGTTTGACAGCATTTCAATTTGCTTAAGCAAAGGTCTTGGTTGTCCTGTAGGTAGCTTACTGCTGGGCAAAAAAGATTTTATTAAAAAAGCAAGGAGGGTAAGAAAAGTTTTTGGAGGAGGCATGAGACAGGCCGGGTTTCTGGCAGCCGCAGGCGTTTATGCTTTACAAAATCATGTTGAACGTTTAAAAGAGGATCATATGCATGCCAGACAAATTGGTGATGCCTTGCCGAAAAAGAGTTTTGTAAAAATGGTTTTACCAATTGAAACCAATATTATCATTTTCGAATTAGATGATTCAATTACTGCACCTGCTTTAGTCAAAAAATTAAAGGAAAAAAATATTTTAGGCTATGCGATTACTCCAACACGTGTAAGATTAGTTGTGCATTTGGACATAACCAAAGAGATGGTTGAAAGAACAGTTGAAACAATTACTGAACTTTAAAAAAAAAATCATGTTTCCTAAAATCAATCCCACTGAAACGAATGCCTGGCAGCAACTAAAACAACACTACGAAGAAATGAAGACCGCCAGCATAAAAAAAATGTTTCAGGAAGACAGAGATCGTTTCTCAAAATTTTCAGCAAGTATTGAAAATCTTGTTTTTGATTACTCCAAAAACAGGATCAATGAAAAAACAATTCAGTTATTACTCCAGCTGGCTGAAGAATGTAAAGTAAAAGATGCAATGGAAGCTATGTTCAATGGTGATAAGATCAATGAAACAGAAAACAGATCAGTGCTGCATGTCGCATTGCGGAATTTTTCAAAAGAACCTGTATACTCAGAAGGAAAAGATGTAATGCCGCAGGTAAAAAAAGTGCTGAGGCAAATGAAAAAATTTTGCGACGAAATTCATAGCGGTGAACGGAGAGGTTATTCGGGGAAAAAGATAAGATACATTGTGAATATCGGGATTGGCGGTAGTGACCTGGGACCATTGATGGTGACGGAAGCTTTGAAACCTTACTGGATAAAAGATATCCAAACCTATTTTGTATCGAATGTTGACGGAACTCATATTGCAGAAACTTTAAAAAAAGTAAAGCCCGAACGAACTCTTTTTCTCATCGCATCAAAAACTTTTACTACCCAGGAAACAATGACCAATGCCCATACAGCAAGGGAATGGTTTTTAATAAAAGCAAAGAATGAAAAACATATAGCTAAACATTTTGCCGCGCTTTCTACCAATGAAAAAGAGGTGGTGGCATTTGGAATTGATAAAAAAAATATGTTCGAATTCTGGGATTGGGTCGGCGGACGTTATTCGCTATGGAGTGCGATTGGTTTATCTATTGCTCTTACCATTGGTTATAAAAATTTTGAGCAGTTGTTGAAAGGCGGCCACGAAACAGACAAATATTTTAAAACGACAATGTTCGAAAAAAACATCCCGGTGCTTATGGCCCTGGTCGGCATTTGGTACACCAATTTCTTTGGTTCACAAACGGAGGCAATTCTTCCTTATGATCAGTACATGCATCGGTTTGCTGCTTATTTCCAGCAGGGCAATATGGAAAGCAATGGTAAAAGTGTTGACAGGAACGGAGAACTGGTTAAATATTCGACGGGCCCCATTATTTGGGGCGAGCCGGGTACGAATGGGCAGCATGCATTTTATCAACTCATTCACCAGGGAACTGTTTTAATTCCCTGTGATTTTATTGCGCCGGCCCAAACTCATAACCCGGTCGGCGATCATCATCAAAAACTTCTTTCTAATTTCTTTGCTCAAACAGAGGCTTTGATGAATGGCAAAACAGATGAAGAAGCAGAAAAGGAATTAGAAAAAGAAGGACTTACTCCTGAAAAGGTTGCAAAACTTTTACCCTTTAAAGTGTTTGCGGGAAACAAACCAACCAACTCCATCCTTATCAAAAAAATCACTCCATTCACTTTAGGCAAATTGATCGCATTATACGAACACAAGATCTTTGTACAGGGTGTGATATGGAATATTTTCAGCTTCGATCAATGGGGAGTTGAATTAGGAAAGCAATTAGCTAACAAAATCTTACCTGAATTACAAACTGAGAAAAAAGTTGAAGGCCATGATAGCTCAACAAACAACCTGATCAACGCTTACAAACAAATGAGAAAATAATTTATAAAAAAAGCCGGTAAACCCGGCCTTTATAAATTAATGTTCGACTCTTACCATTTATCCACTTCTTCGTGCGGGGAAGAAGTATTATTTTCAGCGGTTGGCGCAGGTAATTCTGCCTCAATCTCAACCTCTGTTTCTGCCGCAACAGCTTCAGCGGTTTCAACTCCATCGTGCTCTGCAGGCACCTCATCATGGTTATATGCATCAAAATTAAAATCAGGCATTAGCTCCGTTTTTACATAGTCAACTGCTTCGCCCAATGCTTTGATGAATTTGTTGAAGTCTTCTTTATAAAGAAAGATCTTGTGCCTGTCGTAACCGTTATCATTAAAACGCTTACGGCTTTCAGTAATGGTAAGATAATAATCGTTAGCCCTGGTTGCTTTTACATCAAAAAAATAGGTTCTGCGTTTACCAGCACGAATTCGCTTGCTGTAAATACTTTCCATTTTCTTTTCATTATTGTCGTACGCCACAGTAATAAATTTTACAGTTAATAATTTTGGTTTATAAAAATTACAAATATAAATATGTTTTTGAAACGGCCAAATCGGCGAGGTTCTTTATTCCGGGAAGAATACTAAAATTCCGAATTTTCTTCCTGCTTTTGTTGTCTCTCGTATAAGGTAGCATAATAACCATTGCGGGAAAGCAGCTCTTCATGAGTACCCTGTTCTACAATTTCTCCGTCGTCAAGTACAACTATTTTATCAAAATGAAAAAGCGAAAAAATACGGTGAGTAATGATAATTGCAGTTTTATCCTTCAAATAATTATACAAATTGCCAATAATATCTTTTTCCGTTCGTGCATCCACTGCGCTCAGGCAATCATCAAAAATAACAAGATTGGGCCCTTTTATCAAAGCCCGGGCAATTGAAATTCGTTGTTTCTGGCCACCGCTCAATGTAACTCCCCTCTCTCCTATCAGCGTTTCGTATTTCTGAGAAAACAATTCAATTTCTTTATCAACACTTGCCTGTGTTGCAGCTTTCAACACCTCGCCATCTTCGTCATTTTTTAATCCAAACCGGATATTATTATTTACAGTATCGCTAAACAGAAAAACATCCTGTGGCACATAACTGATCTGTTCTCTTATGTCCCGCAGGTCAAGTTCCCTTATGTTTATACCGTCCAGCTCAATGTCACCATTTGTTGTATCGTACATTCGTAAAAGTAACTGGGCAATGGTAGACTTGCCGCTTCCCGTACGGCCAACGATAGCGATCTTATTTCCTTTTTTTATTTCAAGATTAAAATTCTTTATTGCCTCAATTCCAGTTTGCGGATAAATGAAATCCACATTCCGGAACCTGATATTCCCCTGCAAAGGAATTTTTAGAGGTGCAAAATTGTTTTTGATGACAGGTTCCGTTTGAAGAAATTCATTTAACCTCTTTTGCGATGCGGCTGCCCGCTGTATCATGCTGGCTGTCCACCCTATGGCAAACACGGGAAAAGTGAGCATATTAATATAGATCACGAACTCAATGATCAGGGGCAAGCTTGTCTTATCAGGATTGTAAATGTGATGTATGCCGCCGATCATTATGGTAAGTAATGTGCTTAATCCGATCAGCAATGTCATAGAAGGAAAATATATTGCTTCCACTTTTGCCAGGCCGATGGCGTTTTTTTTGTATTCGTCACTATTGGCTTTGAAAAAGCCAAGCATGGCATGTTCCTGCACATAAGATTTTATTACTCGAATTCCTGAATATGATTCCTGTGCATTGGTGGTAAGATTAGCAAGCAGAGCCTGGATATGCTCACTTCTTTTATTAATGATAGTATTCACATAATAAATGGTGATGGCCAGGATAGGAAGTGGCGCCAACACATACAGCGTTAATTCAGCGTCTCTCTTAAACATAAAAAATAAGCTAAATGAAATAACTGCCACAAGATTGACAAGATACATAATGGCAGGGCCGGTAAACATCCTCACCCGGCTGACATCTTCTGCAATACGACTCATCAGATCGCCGGTGCTGTGTGTTTTGTAGAATGCCGTATCTAATTTCTGATAATGCTGGTATACTTCGTTTTTTTGATCATACTCGATGTGCCGGCTCATTACAATAATAGTTTGCCTCATCAGGAACATAAAAAATCCGCGAAGCAGGGCCAGGATGAGAATAGTAACACCACTAATCGCAACCACATTGGCTCCTTTCAATCCGCTTACCCAATCAATAAATTTCTTAACCAATATATCGTAATTGGAAGAAAGAGATTTTGGGGGATTGCCGGGCAGGTGTTGCTGAACAAAATCTATAACAAAGCCTGTTACCTGTGGCGATAAAATCCCAAAATAGTTTGAGATAACGATGAAGAGAATTCCAATTCCCAAGCGAACCCTGTATTTCCAAAAATATTTTTTTAAGGCTTTAAGATGTTTCAAGAAAAAGATTTATGCGAAATTAAATGAAGCAGGATTATTTTTTGCGTTTCAGGCAGATTAGAAATATTTGAGAAAAGATTTGCTCTTATGGATATTCTTCAGGCTCGTATGATAATATGAACGCATAGCGATGATCTCCTAACTGAACACCAAAGAATATAGCGACCAACGCAAGATAATCTGACTATGCTCACTAAAAAAGTTCAATTTGTTCCGGCATTGTTTAAGACAATTTAAATCATCTCAGAATATTCGACATTAATCCGTGTTATTTCTCCAACTTCCAATTTTATGGCAGGGATTTCACTTTCGGGTCGCCAAAGGTGGAAAATGGTTAAAGATTTACTCTTACCCGGGATAATATTTATGTTCCCTTCACGTTCAAATGAAACACGATTCGATATACTTAAGCAAACCTATACGGCAATAACATGCGGAAGTGTGAAATGAAAAACAAAATGTATAAACATCAACTTAGGTTTTTTCATTGCCCCTAATAAGACTATATGAAGCAACTCTCTTCAATTCTAATTCTGCTTGTTATCCTGCTGGCCAATTGTAAAAAACAAAAGCCGGTGTACGTGGCTTCATTGACGACTACTCCTGTTATAAACATTACATCTAATTCAGCGGAAACAGGCGGCACAATAACGGATGCCGGCAACCTGCCTCTTTCCCATGAAGGAGTTTGCTGGGCTATACATCCGGCACCAACGATCCAGGATAGCATCGCTTATGCTGGCTTTGGCAACCCAGGCTTTACTGTACAATTGATCAATTTGAATGCTAACACTACCTATTATATCAGGGCATACGAAGACAATGAGGCCGGGACGGGTTATGGTAATGAAATAAGTTTTACAACTTTGAAAGGAGTGCCCACTGTCATCACCACTACAATTTCAAATAATCAATCTCTCCAGGCCGAAACAGGTGGTAACGTAACGAATGATGGCGGAGCTCCTATAACAGCAACCGGAGTATGCTGGTCAATCAATCCGCATCCAACCATTGCGGATTCGGCAATTGTCAATTCATCTCCCGGTTTAAGTCCGTTTGTCGATTCGATTACAATGTTAATCCCGCAGGCGACATATTATGTGAGAGCATACGCTACGAATAGTTATGGCACTGGTTATGGCAACGAAATAAGTTTTACCGTAAGCACCATCGGTACGGTAAGTGATATTGATGGAAACGTTTATCCAACGGTTACAATAGGAACACAAACGTGGATGACCGTAAATCTGAAAGTGACGCATTACCAAAATGGTGATTCCATTATAAACGGGTTGACTGGATTTAATTGGGCCGATTCTGCAGTAGGCGCCTATACATTTCCAAATGATGATACGACGAATAATCCGGTTTATGGCAAACTCTATAATGCGTATGCGATAAATGATCCGAGGAATATTGCTCCACTTGGCTGGCACGTCGCGACCGATTCTGACTGGCAGGTTTTAGAATTTAATGAAGGAATGGCTGCTCCGGATACAGGTGCTACTGGTGCAAGAGGAACGATCGGTGGTAAACTTTTACAAGGTGGACCAAGTGGATTGAATCTTATAAATGCAGGCATTCTTGATCCTTCAACAGGAACTTTTCTGTTTATTCTATTTAACCAGTGTCATTTTAAGTAATTATTTTGATTAGAGAATCAACAATAAACATAATTTATTGCATGTAATTTAACCTTTAAAACCTACGTGCAACACTGGGTTTTGTGCAAGTGGGGCTGGTCGTTGAAGCAATCGGCCACAATCTTTTATTCAGCTTCAGTTCCCAATGCGACGGAATTCTTATTGACAATAAAAGGTATCTTCAACAATAAAACAAAAATCGACTTCGGGCAGACGTGACGGCATGCTAATATCCTGCCATCGCAAATACCGATTCGTTATGCGCAACTTTTGATTGGCCCTAATCAAATCTTAATTTCAAGAAAATGAACCACCCTAACATGCTGGAAGATTTCAAAATAAACGTAAAAATTAAACTCGCAGTATTATGGACATCCGTAATGTTCTGCTACATATATGAAGACTATTTTGAATTATATGTTCCAAAAAGGGTTGAACGTATTATAAGCGGCGAAAGTTTATTAAATACACCGCAGAAGTTATTTGCTGCCTCATGGGTATTGATTATACCTGCCTTGATGATTTTTTTATCAGTACTGTTGAAACCTAAATTAAGCCGCTTATTCAATATAATATTTGGCACATTATATACTACATTAATGTTGTGGATTGCATCAAACTACTCGGATAAATGGCTAACATTTGCTGTATTGTTTGCAATTGTTGAAAGCATAATTACTGCAATAATTGTTTGGTATGCGTGGAAATGGCCCAGACAGAATCAGTTAAGACAATAATATCAGAAATCTCTACCCTCAAGCGCAGTAATTATATCAGTAGGCAAATTGTACTTGGAAATAGCAGTGGATGCGCATAACAGCGTATTTGCAAAGAGCGGCTGCACGTAAAGTAATGCGATGTTACGAGGGCCCCGCCTCGCTCTTTGCCTCCGACTTTCCGGCCTATATTGCCAATCTGTGTGTATCCCCTGCCGGGGTGTCTCCAACCTTTTCCAGGTATTAGTCAATACCCAGCCTAGACTTTGCCAAAAGGTCGAAAAAAAATTTTCAAAAATTTTGAATAATTCCAATGTGGGGCTTCACATTAGGCAACATCAACTGTTGTTGTTACTCTAAAAATAAGTGTGGAACTGCTAAGATGGATTGTGCTAAAGACAATACAAAATGTATAATGTTAAACAAGTGACTTTCAATTTCAAAAATTTTGCACTACGCCACATTAAATCATAAATTAGAGTGTAAGCGGCAACATTATGGCGACCCTCCTTCAAGTAACAACAGCTTTTATCGTGACACTACTCTTAGGTTGTAGCAATCAATCAAGCAACAAGACTAACAGCCGCAAAAAAGATTCAGTAATAAATAACAGCAAAACAGCCACATTAGTTGACACACTCCGAAGCTTTGTAAAAAGTTATGGCGCAAGCGACAGCAACCGATTATTTGCTTTTGTAGGAGAAAAAATATCAGTTGAACCGCTACCTCATAACCGAGGTTCTATGGACAAAGGCTTCAAAGCAAAATACGCAATTCTCAAAAAAGTATATGGTAATTTCCCGGAAGACACCATTGAGTTTGTTGCTTACGACCATTATGGAACACCACCTTTTTCAAAATTCAAAAATGTGCTTCTGTATGTTTCAGCGGATAGTGGGTTATACTTTCATCAGAAATACATGTACAACGATGTTTACAAAACTAAAGACGGACGATGGGCTGGCACGTATGCAGATGATGACTATGAACATGCGTACAATAAACACACGAAAACAAAACCTATAAAAATTGATTTTGCTGAAAGAGTTGTTTATCCTACAAAAATGATTGACGATGAAGGACAACAAATAGTGTTCTCATATCCCAAACCTTATTTCAAAACAATTGGTGACAGCGCCATCGCTATTTACGGCAATTTCGTTGAAGAGTTGTTTGCTTTAAAAAAAACTGGCTTTCTAACAGCCAGAGGATTGTTTGAAGCTACTGCTGAGCAGGAAGAAGACATGGTAGAATCATCGCAACCGGAAGCACCCAAAACGCCACCCAGTGCGGATGACTTAAAATTTCTGGCATTCTGGAAGACTTTTGTAGCATCTGTAAAAGAACCCGGACTAAAGAACTTCAGTAATATCGCTCTGGATAGTTTAATGATATGTGATAAAATGCTTTCCACTGGTAACTTCATTAATAAATGTTTCGGCGAGGTCATTGATGATGAGGTTCGAAAAAGAATTATTGATAGAACAAAGCTTGAATATACATCGGCAGAGGTTGAATTTACTAACCTCTTCACTTCTAATGCAAGAAAAGAAATTGTGAGAGTCGGTAATAACTATCGGTTTAGACAAATGCTAGTAACATGTAGTACCAAAAATAATAATCCCCCCGAAGTAGTCTTTAATTTTATTGAGACAAAAAAGGGTTATCGACTTTATGGTATAGACCATCACGGGTTTAAGGAATGTTGCCAGTAGATTTTTTTATTCCGAAATGCTGCCACTAACAATGCATTGCGATATGGCGGGGCGACGAATATGTTCTCAATTTTTATTCGCTATTCGGCTTCAGTTTGCATTATCATATTGTGAGGGAGCAATTATTCCTTTATAATCTAAAAATCCTTAGATGCGGGTTATTGCAGCGAGCCAAGGCAATACAAAATGTATAACGCTAATTTGGTCCTCTCAGGGGAGATAAATTTTAATGATTTCGTGGTATAACATAAATTAGAGTGTTGGCTTCCAGTTATACTATTATGAGATTTGCATTAATATTTCTAGTTTCACTTTTTGTTATTCAGGAGTCGTCGAACTCTCAACAGAAAAAACTTCTTCCTGACTCAAGCATATTATTTGACGCTTCTAAAGGGAGGAAACTCTTGGAAGACTGCTCTGGAAGTGAGCTGCAAAAAGTAGTAAAGTCATTTTGGACTCCGAACCCAAACGAATATCAGGACTTACAAACAAACTTTTACAAGTTATCGAATCAAGTAAAAAACCTAAACAATTATCTAATTCAATATTTGGGAATAGTATTGGAAGGCAAAAAATATATTTACATTAATGCTTTCGAAAAAAGCGAGCTGGATGATATTAAGAGAATGCATCAAGATTTGAAAACTTCTGCCGTAGTAGTTTGTGGTGGCGGTGACGGCTTTTGGCGAGTTCTCTTTGATACAAATCTCAAGGAATTTACAGAACTAAAATTTAATGCTCTAAAATAGCCCGGCAGCCAACAATCACCTTTGCAAAAGTTGGGCTGATGAATAAAGGCAATGAGCATTTGTATTTCTATTCAACTTCTGTAATTTGGCCGTGATAAAATAAAAGTTACAGCCAAGCGAACGGCAGAAATTATAATTGGCAACCTTCGCAAAGTCCTGAACATTGTGCGTCATTCTAAATGAATCTCATGAAAACGAACTCTTACTTTAGGACAATTTCGCTTTTCTTTTTCGTCCTCTTGGCAGGATGCAAAAAACAGAAAAATTATCCAAGTGATACGACGGATGGCCGTGGGACTTTCGGCGTGACCATTAATAATGAGCAAGTTCTTCCCTGCGTTCCATTTTTTGGAAGCGGTGGGGCAATAAAGACAAATTCATTTCAGGTTTCTCCAACCTATTTTTACATAGGAGTTTCAGCCCGGAATAGCTGCGATAAGAAATATACTTTTGGCAGATACATTCTTGTGGCCTTTGACAGTATCCAAATTATAGAAAATACGACTTATAAATTTGGAAATGGATTTAATTTCAAACGCGGACAAATCAGATGTATTTATTCGGAAGACTTAAACGATTATGCTTCTGACTCCACTCTTCCGGGGACGATTATTGTTCGAAGATTTGACCCTGTATCGAGAATTATTTCAACTTCCTTTGATGCAGTTGTGAAGGAAGAAAACACTGGAAAATTGGTAACATTGACTCAGGGGAAGTTTGACCTCAAATATTGATGCCAACGCTCAAAGGCAGTTGTTTCGACCTTCATCAACATGAATTCGTTTGGGTGAAAGAATATAATTAAGTGACAAAAGCCTGCCGCCAACATCAACATTTGCAATTCTATTCAACTTTTGTAATTTGTCCGTATAAAATAAAAAGTTACGGCCAAGCGAACAACAGGAGTTCTAATTCCCAACCCTCACAAAGCTCTGAACCTTGGTTGTAACTTTCAAAATTGCCACATTATACCTAAAATGGAAGGAATTAATACCAGCTATAACAAAAGTTTCCTCTCTCATAGCACTCTTAGGTTAGTCCCGTTAGTTATAATCGCGATAAATATTATAATGGCGATTATTGCTTCAATCATGTATCCACCTTTATTGACCATGCCACATTCCTATTCATATATTTTAGAATTAGGGGTAATGCTTTTACTTTATATTCCAATTGTAATGTGGGCTACAAGACCTTCTATCGTTCTAAGCACATTAAGAATAGCGACTTTTTTTGGCGCAATAGCTGGGTTGCTTGAAATTGTTCATATTTCAATAGAAAATTTTGGGCACTTGAACGCATACGCTGAAACAGTTTCCACAGGAATATTTATGGGTGGATTGTTCTTGCTTTTTGCAGTGTCGGGTTATCGTATTACACTTAACAAACGAAATGTCATTTCAGGCATGTTGGGTGCTTCTTGGAGTGCCGTTGTATGTATGCTGATAGTAACGACTTATGGTTTATCGCAATTATTTTGGTCATTTAGGGCAATTGAAAAACATGATATTGGAGACCCTGATTTTATTCGCACCGGCTGGACGGACATGCACGCTTTCGTAATCGCAGATATTTTTGAGGCGTGTTTCAAAATTTTGTTTTTAGGACCCATTGTAGGAATAATTTTTGGCTTACTTGGTGTTACTATGGCTCGTTTCTCCATTGCCAGAAAAGTTCAAGTGTAAATAAAAACTAAAGCCAATACTGATATTTGCAATAGCAGGGCTGAACAATGTAATATCACCGAGTGTCAAATGCAATTTTTTGAAAACCTCTGTCGTAATAAAAAGAGTAAAAGCATTTATAATAGATTACTTTATTATTCTTATTTATATAGCAATGTTGCTTGGGGCATCATTATTAATTTCCAGAATTTTTCAGTTTAATTTAGATAATGTTAACCCCGTTACCGGAGAACTAATTGCATTTGTTACTTTGACATTGCCGGTGATTTTTTATTTTATGTTATCAGAAAATGGTAAGTATGCAGGTACAATTGGTAAAAGAAAATTGGGATTACGTATTGTAAGTAAAACTTTAACTAAAGCAAGCCTTGGGCAACTGTTAATAAGAAACTGTATCAAATTTCTTCCATGGGAACTTGCTCATTTTTTTATATTCAGACTTTTCTATTTCACTTCAACTAATAAAACTACCCCTGATTGGGTTTTGACAGGTTTAATATCTTCACAACTACTTGCAATTATTTACATGCTTTTTATAATCTTTAATAAAAATAACAGGAGTATTTATGAAATATTTTCTCAGACAAGGGTTGTTCAAAACACAGCATAATGCTGCCTACAACAGCCGGTGACTGATGCACAACTATCATCTCAAAAAATAAAAAATCAATTCTTATTGATTTCCCTGCAATTAATACAAAATGTACAACGTTAATTGAATAAATTCCCAACATAAATATTTTTTAATACTTGCGCCCTATATCATAAATTGGAGTGTTGGCGGTTATGCTATTGAACATCCAAAAGCCCGCTGTTTTCAACAAGAACTAGTATGCTAAATCAAATAGAAAATCGCATTAGTATAGTTAAGGATAAATTCTTTTTAGAACTTTGGAATGAAAGAAATTTTGTGTCTGCCGATGATATATTTACCAATGACTTTATAACTGAATCGATAGCGCTTGAATCCAGCAACTGGACTTCAATTCATGGAAAGGGCCCTGAAAGTATGAAACACCACGTTCAATGGTGGCTTGGTATAATACCGGACGCAAAAATGAAAGTTCTTGATATTGCCGCTTCAAAGGATAAGGTAATTTCAAATTGGGAGTTGAGAGGTACAATGAAAAAAGCTTAATGAAATAGTTCAAATTCTTTCGGAATTCTGAGACCATTGCCTCTGCCGTTGGGCTACAAGCCAATATTGTTTGCGGTTCGTACGAGAATCGAACTCGTAGCAACAGATCGACAATCTGTGATGTTAGCCATTACACCAACGAACCTCGTAATTTGTAAGGGAGTCGAACCCATATTTCAAGAATGAAAATCTTGCGTCCTCACCGGTTAGACGAACAAATCGATTTCGTATAGCAGGCAGGAATCGAACCTGCATCCTCTCCGTTCCAGGCGGAGTATCCAGCCTATTGGAATGCTGCTATATTTTTCCAAAGTAGCGGAGGCGGCACTCCGCTACTGCATCCAATCGTTACCATCTCAAAACAAACTCAGCCGGATGTTTTACATCATCCTTAATTTCATTTACCGTCATTTTTTTCTTGTCTACATTATCCAGCAAGCTGAAAAGAATGCGAATTGTCGATATGAAGAACAAGAATTTCATTTCATTCAATTATTTATGTCACCAAATAAAAAACCCGGTCGTTTACTCGACCGGGTTTTTTCATTCGTTATTTGTCTAAAACAATCACGTTTGAATATACCTCAGTCGTTTATTGATAAAATCTTCCACACCAATTGGACTCGTACTATTATCCCATAGAGCACAATATGTCCGTGTGGATGATAGAACTCTTCCATTCAATTTTGTAAATCGGATATGTTGTAACTGTCTTGCCATTTTATTTTTTAATTAGATGTGTATTGATCCATTATTTTACAAATCGTTTAAAATATTTCCTCGTAATATTTAAACCTGTTATTCCCTGGCCTAACAAAAAACCCCGCAATCTTTTGCGGGGCCTGTGTTATATCAAATTCGTAATTTCAACTCATTCTGCAGAATAACATGCCCCACTATTGGTATAATCCACCTTTGGACTAAACCGATTCATCATTTCAATATGTGATGTTCTGCGTAGCATATTTTTTATTTGCGGATGCAAAGATGAAAATAATTTTTTGATGTAACCAAATTTCAGTGAACTATTTTTAAAAATTTCTTTGCTATTTTTTACTAAGAAACTTTAAAGTAGTCCAAAATTTTCCGGAATACTTCGATTAATTCAGAATGTTTCGCAATTAAACGATAAGTGCGAAATTATTTCGGATTCATTTGTTCTCATGAAAAAGGAGATATCGTTGTGGGAGTGTTGATCGTTCGGATAACTACCACAGAATATCAAGGGACTAGATATTTATCTCCTATTTAGCTGGCGTGTTTATATGAATAGTCCGATTTGCGGATATGCTGTACCTTAATCTTGCGCATATTTTTCTTAGCATTCCACAGATCATAGATTTGTTGGATGTTCATCCATAGTTCCGGAGTTGTGTTAAGAGCCTTAGACAAGCGTACAGCCATCTCTGCGCTTACTCCACTATGTCCGTTGATCAATAGGGACAGTGTTTTTCTCGTAATTCCCAACTTTTTGGCAGCGTCAGTGACCGAAATCTCCAACGAATCTAAATAGAGACCTTTAAGAACTTCCCCAGGATGAGCTGGGGGCATTGTTTGCTTCATAATTATATACCTCCTTTAATGATAGTCGATATACTCGACTTCATAAGCGTTTTCGTTTTCAAACCGGAAAACAATTCGACAACTCCCACTTATTTTCACGGCCCAAAATCCGGCATATTTGCCTTTGAGACGATGTAGACCTGAGCCGGGAAAATCCATGTCTTCAACTTTCTTTGAATTGTTCAAAAGTGTCAGAATAAGCCTGATTTTCTTGATATAGGCAACCGGTAATTTAGAGGGGTCATTTTTCTCCCAGAAAAGCCGCAATCCTTTGTGCCGGATGCTTTCAATCATATTACAAATGTAACCTATTTCGTAACAGGGTTCAAGCAATTTTTTAACAAAATTAATTTGAGGAAGTGCGATCTGCAAAATTCAAAGACCGATAGAAAATATCATTATACACGAAATTGTGATGCATTTTGTAATTGTAAGAAATAAAAATAAAATTTAGGTTCAGGAGAGCCCTTCTCCCGAACCTTCAAATGTCCATCTCTGTTTTTCTCGGGAAATCGCCGTTTTTTAACGGTTATAATTAGGTGTAAATACCTATTGTATTTTGATAATCATTTTTAATCTTTATACTACAAATCTCTTCCTGTTCTCAAGGATCAGCGAATTACTAGACAGATCCAATTTTCTGAATAACCTTTTTTTCCGCTACGCTGGTTAATGCCATCAATTAAAAATAGTTGCCACCAAAACTGTTTCCTATGCAGGATTTTATGTTCTTCAAAGTCGGAGGAAGTTATTCCAAAATAAACTTTCAGGAAATCTTATTTATACAAGCTGAAAAAAGATATGTAACAATAGTGACAGCCTGTAAATGTTATTTCTCACAAATATCCATCGGCGAAATTGAAAAACACCTTCCCCCGGATATTTTTCGGCGCGTTCATCGCTCTTATATCATTTCGTTGCGACATACAGACGCTTTCGACAATGAACTTGTGTATATAGGAAAAAAGAAAATTCCCATTGCGGAACAATACAAGAATGTATTTAAAAATAGCATCATAGTTATTCATGGTAACTCTAGTCCATTTTCTCTGGGCGATGGTGCAGTAGATAAACTTTTAAATGATTTGAAACCTTAAGCAACATTTTAAAACACGATTTCAAAAAATCTTCAGCTACAGAATTCCGGGATCAAAAAACAGCTTCATTACAAAAAAAGGGGCATTCGTTACTGAAAAAAGGGGTATTCGTTACAGTTGCACGAAACGTATTTGATTCCTCACTACTTTGGTTTTATAAGCCACGACTGTGAACCATAAACTTATCCTGTTAATTTTTCTTACCCCTTCTTTAGAAACATATTCGCAATCATCGCTTGATTCACTGTTCAATAAAATTGATCCCGATAAATGGTCTGCCTCAGTTCAAAAGAAAGTAAACAGATTAGAGGATAAACTCATTACAAAACCTGAAGAGACTTTACACCGGTTGGAAAAGCAGGAAGAAAAAATCTATAAAAAACAACTCTCCACGAAAGATTTTTCCGATAGCTATCGGAATGAAGCAAAATTAAAACTTGCTGACATAAAAAACAAAAGCACACTTCTCATACAAAAAAGTCTTTAGTTATGAAGAAGATTTTTCTTACATATTTTTTTACGCTCAGTTTATACTCGCATCTGTTCTCACAACAAATCAATAATTCGGCAACAACGGCTAGAATAAAAGGCTATTACGAATTAGCAATAAAATTTAAAGATGGTAAAGGAGTGGTGATGAATTATGACTCTGCTTTTAGCTATTTTAAAAAAGCCGCAGCATTGGGGGATCCGCAAAGTGTGTATTCAGTTGCTTATATGTATTATAAGGGGCTTGGTTGTATACAAAATTATGATTCTGCCGCAGAACTTTTTTCCAAGGGAGTTGCATTAAAAAGAGATAATAGCCTTTATTTCTATGGTCTTTGCTGGAGAAATGGTTATGGAAGACCCAAAAATGAGGACACTGCGAAATATTATTTAAAGAAATCGGCAGACTTAGGCTATCGTCAGGCAATGATGGAACTAGAATCTAAAAATGGGGAAAATTCGAATGATTCAGCCGCCCACGTGTTGCTTGCTAAATTACACAATGCTGCAATTCCGAATAATTTGGAATTAAATCATTTCACAAAGATTCAGCCAAGGTTACCGTCAAGCGATATTATTGCGGGTGATTACGCGGGATGGTTAATACAGTACGATTGGAGTGGAAAATATATAATTGAGATTAAGAAACTATCCGTTAATCTAAACCTTCACGAAAAGAAGATAAGCGGTGAATGGATTGAAAACGACAACGATACGGCCAAGATTCACGGGCTAATTTCTGGAGACTCGGTTGTTTTCAATAAGACCAGTTACAGTCGCACCGATCATTACAGTCTTGCCAGAGGAATTCAATATGATTTCCAAGATGCAAAACTAAGCCTCGTGGAAACGGGTGACACCATTTTTTTGGCAGGGAATATTGCAATGTTTTCACTGGTTAGAGGGGAGCCATCAAAGCCACTATTTGTTGCGCTGGCAAGACCGGGACTTAAAAATCTGGACAGTCTGTTCTTAAAGAGCCTTGCTTTAACTGCATATCCCAATCCGTTCGGCAATATGGTTACTGTCCAATTCAATATTTTCAAACCCGCCACGGTAGAAGTCCGCTTATATGATACCAGGGGATTGTTACTCTATCGAAATTTTGCCGGCACGCTGCCGGAAGGCACTTATTCTTTACCCGTTACAGGCCTACAGATTGTATCCGGTGTTTACATCTTAAAATTAATATTGGGAAATCGAATCGCTGCTTTGAAAATTATAAAAGAATAAAAAGCATTAAACCAAATTGATGACGAATAAAAAATGATTTATGCGGAAGATTTGTTCTATGGCCAAAAGAAATTTGTTAACTGTAAATCTTATCGTCCTTTGCAGCACAACGTTTGGCCAAGTATTATTTCCTCCTAAAATTCAAAGTCCTAATGCCGCGAGCTTGGGTAATTTCGGCGAAGTGCCAGTTAACCTATTCACTGGAACTCCCGATATTTCGGTTCCAATTTATAATTTGAAATACGGAAATATAAGTGTTCCAATTAACCTTAGGTATAGCGCAGCGGCAGTGAAACCTGGTCAGGCACCCGGGTGGGTTGGCAGTGGGTGGGATTTAGAAAGTTATGGAATGATAACAAGACAAAAGCGAGGTGTACTCGATGAATACTATAATACCAATGACATGCAAGCTGGAGCAGACAATTACTTCACCTATTATCCTTTTCCGTCAAACAGTACAAAAGCGAATGCAAATTTTGGGAGCTACTATGCAAACATGTCTACATGGTATAACACTACTCAATTGAAAAATGATTTTGTTAATTATTCAAACATGTGTAGTTGCCAAGGTATTGATGTGCAGGCTGACGAATTTACCTTTAACGTCATGGGTCATTCCGGAAAATTTTACTATGAGGGGGCCAATGGATGGAAAGTAGCGTCGGATGAAAATATTAAGATAGATATGACTGATTTTTTTTCGCCGATTGAGATTACTTATGGAATGCAAGATCATTTACAAATATATCAACCTTGTAACCCCATAAGCCTAGCGGTTTCTAATTATCAGTCACGTATGTTTGGAAGTTTTACATTGACCATGCCCGATGGAACCAAATATATTTTTGGCGGCAGAAAGCCTAGTACGATTTCGGGATACACTGGAACGATCCCAGATGCTGTGGAATACAATTCACCGCGTAATCCAACCAATAGCGCAACCTTTGACCTTACTTTCGAAATAGATACATGGTTGCTTAAATCAATAATTGACGCTAACGGAAATGAAATTGACTTCAGCTATGTTAATTCTTATCCAACCTGCAATAATTTCTATGTATCTAATAGCTCAGGTGGGATTGCTTACGTAGGTAGTTGCTCCGGAAGCTTTGGTTCTTCGGTACCATTTAATCAAAACATACAATATGAGACGTTGCAATGGCCGATGTATCTGTCACAAATAAATTCGCCAAATGAATTTGTAAACTTCAGCATATCAGACGTGAATTCTGATGTTTATAGTCTGACCCAGCTTAATTATCAGGATCAAGGTAATCAAAATTCGAATACTCAATTCGAAGGCTCTCTATTAGGTTCTATATGTAACGGGGACCCTAATGTCTATTTAAAAAATCTTCGGTGGGAAAAGCTTGATCAAATCAAGATTACAGACAACATGCATAATTCAGACGGACTAAACAATTATCAACCAAATATTATTAAACAATACAAGTTTGTCTACAATAACACCCCGAGTCAAAGACTGATGCTGAATAATTTGCAGCTACTTGACAAACAGTCAAACCTGATTGGTCAATATCAATTTGCCTATAACAGTGATCTAGTTACTAAGAGTCCCAATCTACATGCGGATGGTAATTACTCTGATCATTGGGGGTTCTATAATGGAACTTCTTTTCCGGCTTACCCAAATTCTGTGGACTTTCAGATTTACAAGCAAAGCTCAGCAGCAAATGTCACATCTGAGCTACTAAATAAAATTACCTATCCTACAGGCGGCAGTACAAAGTTGATGTGGGAAGCCAATGACTATTCCCAGGTTGTTAATATAAATAGGCAATCACTTGCTCCCTACACAAACTTTACTTCATTAAACGGCTATGGTGGCGGTAGCAGGATCTTTGAGACTCAAGATGTCCTTGCAGATGGATCTATTCAGTCTGATAAGAAATATTATTACAAGAATAATTATAGTAACGGAGTGCAGCTATCATCCTTATCATCAAGTGGAGTGTTAAACGGTGTTCCAATTTATCATATCGCAGTCAACCCAACACTTGGCGCTTTGGGAAATTTAACCATCGGCGGGTCAACTGATTTTATGTATAGCGTCGGCAATTATGGGTATACTGGTCAAGGCTCCCCAGTCGGCTATAAAGAGGTTTCGATCCTTAATGCAGATGGAACGTATACAAAAAATTATTTCACCAATTACGATGCTGATGTAAACGGAGTTACTCATTGGGATCAGGCACCACTTGGTACCTTGGGCTGGAGCGACCAATACAACTACTATCAAAGAGCGTCACTTGAACCAGAAAGAGGAAAAGTGACAAAATCGGTTTCATACAAAGCTGACAATACTCCTGTTCAATCAACAGTTATAACTTATAGAAATGATGCTGGTAGATTCAATAGCTATGTCAACTTAATTGAAAAACCGACTGAACTGGATGTTTCAATACAATGTAGCCAGGGGCCTCCGGTTCAGGATGCACTTATCTTCTCTGTTGCAAGACAAGTCTTTACTTATTCATCCTATCCGATCGGTAAGGCAGTAACTACATATGATCAAAATGGTGCAAACCCGGTGACGATAATGGAAAATTTGACGCAATACAATTCAAATAATCTCTTGCAAGTAAAAAATATCGTCAATAGTAAGGGGGAAACGGTAACTACTACCTATACCTACCCGACTGATCATCCAACAACCTCCCCTTACAATGATATGATTAATGCTCATGTGCTGAATCCGGTAATTAGTACGGCATTGACAACGGTGCTACTCGGTTCTGGTACAAGCTCCCCAATATCAACGATAACCAAAAATTATTCGGAACCATATACTAATATTTTTGTTCCTCAAAATCTCCAAATTGAGGTTGGCAGTAATTCGATTGAAACCCGCGAGCAGGTAAACAATTTTGATAGTAAAGGTCATCCCAGGGAAGTTCAAAAACCCAATGGTCCAAAAGAGGTGTATCTGTGGGGATGTAATTCTCAATATATTTTGGCAAAAATTATAGGAAGCGATTATCTAACTGCCAGTGGATTCGTCAGCCAATCTATTCTTGATCAGGCAGGAGTAGGATACAATAACTACACCGATTCGTACATGAGAAATTATCTAAATAATCTGAGAATGAATTTACCTAATGCCCAGGTTACTACGTATACTTATGCATGTGGAGTTGGAATAACTTCGGAAACTGATCCTTCGGGAAGAACTACCTACTATGATTATGATATGTTCAACCGTTTAATTGATATCCGTGATCAGGACAATAATATTGTAAAAAGGTTTTGCTATAATTATGCCGGTCAACCGGATAATTGTGCCAATGTGGGATATGGAAACACAGTGAAAACAGGCGCATTTACAAGCACCAATTCTTGTCCTTCAGGCACCAGCCCAGCCACCGTATCATACACAATTCCAGCTAATACTTATTACGCAGCAGATCAGCCTACGGCTGATGCAATGGCTACGGCAGCATTAAATTCGCAAGGACAAGCTCTCGCAAATTCAACCCCATGTCAGGCTGCGATTTCTGGTACGAACACTACTGGAATTCCTTGGAATGGTTCAATGACCAACACTTCTTCCAATGCCAACTATAGCTTTAGTATTTATCCAAATTATAACAACACCCCCCTAGTGACCGTGCCCGTCGGAGCATACAACATTAGTCTTACACCTACCCCGGCTCAATCGTCCGCGCTAAATTTAACTATCAACGGTGTAACTTATTCCGGTACCAGCTTTAGCCTTGCTAACATAACTATCAACACCGCTACAAACCTAAATTTTTCAAATCCGACTGGGTCAGGGCCATGTTCAGTTGTTATGTCAAGCGGCTTTACGAGCCCTACGAATGGTCTCAGTAGCAACGGAACCGCTGTTAGCGGGTATTTAGTGTTTTATTCCAGCAGCACGATGTCAGCGGGAAATAGTTACCAAATTGGAACTATAAGCGGTACATGCAGACCGTCTGTAACGAGAACTTTTACCACTACCTCAATTGGAAGGACATGGACAGTCACGGTTGCGCAAAGTGGTACAATTTCAGTTCAAATGGCTTACGGCTCATCTTCAGTTTCGGCCGGTACAACCGTTAATTTAACCATTTCCTATAACCTTTAAATATTTGATAAACATGTATAAAAGAATATTGAAAATAAAAGGCCTGATTATTATTTTAGATTTGATACTTAGCTCAACTTATATTCAAGCACAAAGCGACAGCATTGCATTCGCTGCTGCAGATACGAGCCACTTCTCACCAAATAAAGATGGAGGCTGGCAATTGTTCAATTCTTACGTCAGCAATTATCAGAGTGATAGTGCAAGATTGGAATTGATTATCCAGCACGCTAATAATATCGATTGGACCACAGAGCAACTTATTGGATCCATTTCAGATTCTTCGCTAATTCCGAGTCAAGGGCAAAATATTTCATTCACTTTGCTGACTAACAACTACAATTTGCGGCTTGACACATCAGGGCGGTGTTACATTCGATTTGTCAATGGCGATCTTCCAACAGATGATCCTTTCGTAATACCATTAAAAATACTTTATAAATTATGATGAATAATTGAATATGAAGAATCTTTATTTAATCTCGGTAGCGGCCGGAACGCTTTTTTTCCAGGATTTGCAAGCGCAGATCAATTACATTCGCACCTGGACAGCGACAGCGCCGGAAACAAATCCGAATATTCTTATCACCCGCCCACTAAGCGATGCGAAACAAGCAACACAGTATTATGACGGTTTAGGAAGGCCTATAGAAACAGTTGCCAAACTAGGATCTTTAGAAACGTCATCAGGTAATAATTATGATCTAGTATCACTGATATCTTATGACAACATGGGTAGACAAAATATTTCTTATTTACCTTATGTTGCTTCCGGCTCAGATGGAACATATAAAACAGATGCCCTCACGGCACAACCCGCATTTTACAATAGTAGCACGTCTCCTATTGCAGGTCAGGGCGAAACAGGCTCAAATGTACATTCTCAAATCAACTATGAATTATCACCGTTAAGCAGACCTATATTAACAATGGCACCGGGTAATAATTGGATTGGCAATTCTCGTGGAATTCAAACAGGTTATTATGCAAATACCACAACCGATGATGTAAGGATGTGGACAGTTACCAATGCAGCTTTGGGTTCCTGGGGCACTTATAATATGGCTGGCGTTTATGCGGCAGGAACTCTTTTCAAAACCATTGCTACTGATGAAAATGGACACCAGGTAGTTGAGTTTAAGGATAAGGACGGGCAAATCATTTTGAAGAAAGTGGGACTTTCTGCCAGCGATAATGGAAGCGGCTCCGGTTACACAGGTTGGCTTTGCACATATTATATCTATGACATTTTAAACAACCTGAGATGCGTTGTCCAACCCGCAGGTGTGCAGACCCTGACCACTAACGGATGGAGCATGACAGCCCCTGCAACTCTGCTAACTGATCAATGTTTTCGGTATGAGTATGATCAACGAAACAGAATGGTGATGAAGCAGGTCCCCGGCAATCAACCTGTTTATATGGTTTACGATAATATAGACAGGCTTATAATGACACAAGATGCAAATACGCGCAGCAGCACTAAATGGCTTGTAACTGTTTATGATAATCTGAATCGCTCCATTAAAACGGGATTGTTAAGTGACGGCAACAGTTTAGCTACTGAGATTACTAATGCCTATAATAGTGTATCGTACCCAAACACATCGAGTGGCTTTGAATTATTAACCCAAATACATTACGATGATTATACTAATTTGCCTACGAACAGTCCATCTGGCCTCACATCTACTTTTCTAACAACCTGGAATGCCCAATTTGCATCAACTAACTTGACGGCATTGCCTTACCCCGTAATGCCTTCAAAAAACTCCACATACACAACAAAAGGATTAGTTACCTGGACGCA
>Ga0207159_1024_pt1 | contig 38680 bp, 40 predicted proteins | sample Alteio_BWMinHeat_23_FD_153511 | JGI IMG/M metagenome (GOLD analysis project Ga0207159, IMG submission 153511) | Enriched cells from forest soil in Barre Woods Harvard Forest LTER site, Petersham, Massachusetts, United States -... | ecosystem: Environmental > Terrestrial > Soil > Temperate forest >... | reverse complement strand
TGTGCCTGTAATATTTTATTTTAACGGGGTACATAAGGATTACCACCAGCCTACTGATACTGTTGATAAAATTAATTTTGACCTTATGCTGAAACGTGTTCGCCTGGTATTTTATACCGCCTGGGTTATGGCCAACAGAGATAATATGCTTGTAAGAGATATTCCGTTGAAGTGATGCCCCTACCCTAAAGGGGGTTGATATGGAGGATAAAGCCCCAGCCCTAAAGGGAGTTAGCACGAAGGATAAAAAGAGGCTGCCAAAAATATAAGGCTGCCTCTTTTATTAAGATGCAGTGTTTTTTATTTTGCTGCATTTGATGTTTTCGCTGTCTCCAGCCACGGTGAAAGGTTCACGCAACTACAAAACGTCTTGTCTATGCTCACATAAAAATTGGGTATATGATCTGCAAACCATTTTTGCAGTGCTGCATTCTTTTTTTTCTCCAGGGCGCTTTGCGCTATTTTATCATAGTCTGTTTCAAAGTTTTCCCGATGGGCTGGTATACGTTTTCTTACATATACTAATCTCACAGTTGTACGTCCCTGGTCATCTTTATAAACCAAGGGGGTTGAAATATCGCCTTGGTTCATATTCTTTACAGCAACTGCCATGTTTTTGTCCAATATGTCAACAGTAAGCTTGTTGCTGCCGTCATAGTTTGTTATCTCGCCTCCATCATCACCATCCTCAATGCCTGTGGCTTCGCCAAAGCTGATCTTGCCGGTAAGTATCTGTGTACGAATACTGTCCAGCTTGTTTTTAGCTTCATCTATCTCGGCCTGTGTTACGCTGGGCATCATTAATATATGCCGGATAATAGCATCATCGCCGGCACGGCTTACCATCTGTATAATATGCAAACCAAACTTTGACTTGATTACCGGGGATACCTGTCCTTCCTTTAGTTTCCAGATGGCTGCAAACCAGGTGGGGTCCCACTGCTTGTCGTTCCTGTTCACACTATACTGCCCACCCTGGTCACGGCTGCCGGGGTCCTGGCTGTATAAACGGGCAAGAGCATCAAATTTCTTCTGGCCCGATTCTACCTGTTGTTTCCAGCCAAGCAATTGGTTGGTCACGTATTCTTCAACATCCTTATTCGGCTTAGGATAGAAAATTATTTGGCTTAATTCCAGTTCGCTCTCGTAATAGGTAGGACTGTCTTTAGGTATCTTTTCAAAATAGTCTTTTACTTCAGTCGGCGTAATGTGCACATTATCTAATATCTTGGCCCGCATCTCGTCTGCAAGCTTCCGCTCTTTAAATGGCTGGCGAAGGTCTTCTTTTATCTGGTAAACGCTTTTGCCGGCAACTCTTTCTAATTCCTGCCGAGAACCGTATTGAATGATAAAAGTTTCGATCTGGTTATCAAGCATTATATTAAGTTCGTCATCGCTAACAATTGAATCCCTGATTGCCTGGATTGCAAGTCCCTTTTCAACGAGGTGCCTCTCTAAATAAATGCATTTTGAAAAGTTGTAAGAAAATTCAAGATCATTGAGAATTGAGTCGCTGCCTGCTTTTAATGCAGGCCCGTTTTTGATGTATTGAGGGACCTTGTAGTATATACCGCCATAGCCGCCTGGTTCAATATCTGAACTAAGTATGATCTTATCGCCTATTTGCGCCACGATCTTGTCCGCTACGATCCTTTCAGTTTGGGCTGAGGCTCTTTCGGCCATGCAAGCAAGGGCAGTTAAAAAGAGTAAGGGTATTTTTTTCATGAATGAAAACTATTCAATAATACCCGTCCTGAAATACAGAGGGACTGCTTTTAACACAAAAATATAAATGGGTTAATCACTATTGTACCGCCTCATCCACTAATTTCTTTAACCCCAAATATCGCTCATTCCTTCCCTGGTTTTTAATATTAAATACCATTAAGAAGGCACAATATTTATGTTCGTTGTCCACCCAGGGGAAGCTGCCAAACAAACCCGGACTGGTAACAGCCCTGCTTGCATTATTCATATCGCTGGTCTCCATTGTCCATTCGCCGTATCCATAACCAAAATTACCGCCCTCTGCAGGCGAATAGGCTATCTTAACATCGGATGTTACACGGTTAACCTCCATTTCGTTTATGCTTCTTTCACTCAATACGGTCTTGCCGTTAAAGTTACCTTTATGGAGTATCATGGTTAAAAAGTTCAAATAATCTTCGGGCGTGCTGTATGCGCCTCCTGCCGGCAGCGCAACCGGGCCATTGCCGAAATCCGTATTCTTTAAACCCAATGGTTTGGCAATACGTTCAGCAAACAAGGTCTCAAAACTTTTACCGCTTATCTTCTCAATAATCGCTCCCGCTATCTGCAGACCTGTATTGCTGTAATGAAATGTTTTACCGGGCACACCTTCCATGGGCAACACCGCGATCTGTTCTATGGCTTCGTCCATGCTGGAAATATTTTTCATTTCCTGCATGCTTTCTTTTAACGCAGGCGCTTTAATACCTGTCAAGTGGCTAAGACATTCCCTAACAGTGATATTACCTTTGCCATGCTGCGTAAGTACCGGCAGGTATTTACCAACAGTATCATTCAACCTGAGTTTGCCTTCGTCCACAAAGGTCATTACCAGCGCGGCGCTCAGCCATTTACTGCAGCTTGCAATAGGCTGGCGGGTGGTGAATGTGTAGTCATCCAGGTTGGGTCGTTTCCCTTGCCTGCGTGCAATAAACCGGCCTGCCATTTTTTGCCCTGCGGTCATTTCATTTACTGCTTTATCATATACAACTTGCCCATCTTTATATATTACCAGGATGGCACGGCCACCCATTTCCTTCGTATTATCTTCAAGCCACCCATCCAGTTTTGCAAAGCTCTGCTGGGCACGGCTAATGGCTGAAAGACACAGTAAAAGGAACAGCAAACTTATCCTCTTAAATAACAGATCGGGCTTTACAGGTATGTGTTTGAGCTGCATATTATCATCTATGTTAAAAGTTATAACGCGCAAAAATAGACCAACAAACAACTAATGGGTTTAACCGCCGGGCCAATTACTTATTTTATCCTGCCACATTATTTTTTATACATCAACCATCTTTACTACATTTAATTGCAAAATATAGGTAACGATATTGCCGTGCAGGGTTTATAAGAACGGTCATCGGCCAGAATAGTCAACAACAATAAAGTCTCTTGCTTTTTACAGGTGCCTTTGCTGCATTACAGCACGGGTTAAAATAAAATGTATGAAGAAAAAGCTCCGGGTCATTAATATCCTCGCCGTTGTACTGGCTATAACTGTCTTTACTCCGCTCGTGATACCTTCCGGAACATACCTGCCCATGTTATTCGGGTTGCCTTATACGCTTTGGCTGGGTGTGCTCGTCACGGTTGTATTTATACTGCTAACCTGGCAGGCCGCAAGGGCCTATACAAAAATGGAAAACGAGGAGGAACAGCTATGACCGCATGGGCAATAACCTTTGGCTTAATATACCTGGCACTGTTATGTTATGCCGCTTACAAAACTTTTGTAAAGAACAAGTCTGCCGATGAGTTTATGCTTGCTGGTAAAAGCATAGGTTCTATCCTGGGTATATTGACCTTTGCCGCCGCGCTTTTCAGCAGCTTTACTTTTCTTGGTATGCCTGATCTTTTCCGAACGTCAGGCGTAGGTGCGTGGGTGTTCCTTGGTGTCTCGGATGGTGCAATGGTGTTTATGATATTATGGTTTGGGCACAGGGTCCGCAAGAAGGTTAAACAACTTGGCTTTAAAGGAATGGCTGGTTTGGTAACCACCATCTACCAGAATAAATGGGCTGGTTATGTGCTGTTTGCGGGCGCCTTTATTTTTTTGGTACCCTATGCGGCAATACAGGTAAAAGGCATGGCGATGTTCATGAGCGCTGCTTTTCCGGGATTGATACCATTTTGGAGCTGGGCATTAATAACTATTTGTATCATTCTTATCTACTCACAAATTGGCGGGTTTAAAGCACTCGTGTACAGCGATGCTATCCAGGGCCTGCTGTTGCTGTTAACCATCTGGCTTATTTGCATTGGCTGCCTTACAAAAATGGGCGGCTTTTCCTCAGCGATACAACAGGTAAAGACCATAAATGAAAAACTGTTATCCGTGCCGGGCCCAAAAGGTTTGTTCAATATACAATTCCTCGTAACATCCATGATCGCTATAGTGATGATCCCGCTTACACAACCCCAGATGTCAACAAGGATAGTTGTGTTGAAGAACTCTATGTCGCTTCACCGGATGGCCATTGCAGTTGGTGTATTTGCAATCCTGGTTATTTTTCCAACTGTCTTTATAGGCTTCTATGGGGCAATACATTATCCCGGTCTTGCTGCCCAGGGATTTTGGGGTAAGGCTTTATTGTCTGACCAGGCAGGCATTGTAGCGGGCTTAGCTATCATAGGTTTATTTGCATGCGTGCTTTCTGCAACAAACGCAAAAGTATTTGCGTTAGGCTCCGAACTGAGGTCTTTGCTAAGTGGGGATGATAAACGTGTAATGATCAAGGTAAAATTATCGCTGGTACTCTTCGCTACTATCACTTTTATAAGCGCTATAAGCATTTCAGACCGACTTGCATTACTTTCCAAAACAAGCTTTACCGGCACAGCAATGATGGCGCCGATGGTATTATCAGCTGTCTTGTCAAAACGTAAACCGGGCAATGAAATAATAGTCTTTACAATGGTCGCCCTGGCTGTATTCCTTTTGTCGCTTGCAACATGGATTCCTGCCAAACTGTTAGGACTGAATATTGAATTGTGGCTGTTTGCGCTGCTGGCTGTCGCGGCATTTGCGTCAGCAATAGCCAGGAAGATCACGCAGCCACAACAGAATATAAACACTGTTAATGATGTACTTGCCGGGATAAAAACAACCAACTAATTTCTTTATTCTTATGCTGATCAACAATACGCTCACGCCATCATCACTCGCTTCTAAACTGCAAAGGCTTTGGCAATTATCCGGTGAAAAGATCGCTGACATTGAAAAGAATTACGATCTGTCCAAGGGTTCACCTGTATTTACGGTAAAAGGCAACTATACCACCCGGGGATGGACAGAATGGACGCAGGGATTTCAATACGGTTCAGCTATACTGCAGTTTGATGCAACAGGAGAACAACAGGTGTTGGATAAGGCAAAGAAAAGTGTACTTAAAGTTATGTCGCCGCATATCAGCCACACCGGTGTGCACGATCACGGTTTTAATAATGTAAGCACCTATGGCAACCTGTTGCGGCTGATGGTGGAAGAAAAAATTGAATACAATGAATGGGAGAAGAATTTTTATGAACTGGCATTAAAGATATCGGGTTGCGTGCAGGCAGCGCGCTGGACAAAAATTACCACCGGGGGATACATCTATTCATTCAATGGCCCCCACTCCCTTTTTGTTGATACTATACGTTCCTGCAGAAGCCTTATGGTAAGCCACCAGCTTGGCCAGGTGTTCCAGGGTGAGAATGATAAGAAAATAAATCTTTTGGAGCGGGCCATCCAGCATATAAAGGCCACGGCTAAATATTCCGTTTTTTATGGAGAAGGCCGGGATACTTATGATGTTTGGGGACGTACCGCGCACGAGAGTATTTTTAACACCAATGATGGTAATTTCCGTTGCCCAAATTCGCAGCAGGGCTATACAGGTTTCAGTACCTGGACACGCGGGCTTGCCTGGGCCATGTGTGGCTTTGCAGAAGAACTGGAGTTTTTAGAAACCTTGTCCCCTGATGCTTTTACACTCTTTGATGATAAAGGCGAAGTAGAAACCATTTTTCTAAAAGCAGCCAGGGCAACCTGCGATTTTTATATAACCAACACACCTGTTGATGGCGTTCCTTATTGGGATACCGGCGCGCCAAATCTCCATAAGCTTGGCGACTATCTTAATACCCCTGCTGATCCTTACAATGCTTATGAACCCGTTGACAGTTCCGCCGCCGCTATTGGTTCACAAGGCCTGTTACGGTTAGGAAAATATTTGATGAACAGGGGCGATGAAGAAAGTGGAAAGATGTATTTCCAGGCGGGGCTTACCATACTCAACACCATTTTTGATGAACCTTATTTGAGTACCAACCCGCAACACCAGGGGCTGTTGCTTCATTCTATTTATCATCAGCCGAACGGGTGGGACTATGTTCAGCCGGGACAAAAAATCGCGAACGGTGAATCATCCATGTGGGGCGATTATCACGCGAGGGAAGTGGCATTATACCTGCAGCGGATAATTGATGATGGCAGGTATTATACATTCTTTAATTGTGTTCAATAATAATATACCATGACTTACTTTCCCCCTCTCCGCGAGGAGAGGGTCGGGGTGAGGCACTGCAAACAGATAACAATTACCTCATGGCCTCTGTTATAAAAGATCTGTCAAAACTCTGTGTACACACGCAAACCACAAAGCCGTGGACCTTACAGCAGTGCGTAACAAATTATAATAAAGCAGGCATTAAAGGCATAACAATATGGCGAAATGTTCTGGAGGGTATAAACCTGGGAGATGCAAAAAAAATGCTGGACGATGCTGATATGAAAGTGGTGTCACTTTGCCGGGGCGGCTTCTTTCCTTCCGTTGATGCAAAACTCAGGAGCGAAGCTGTTGATGATAACCTGCTTGCTATTGAACAGGCGGCTGCGATTGGTGCACCGCTGATTGTGCTGGTCTGCGGCGCTGATGGCAAGCAGTCTCTTGAAGCATCGCGTGAGCAAATAAAGGAAGGCATATTAAAAATACTGCCCTACGCCGAAGCAGCCGGTGTTAAGCTGGCCATTGAGCCTTTGCACCCAATGTATGCAGCCGACCGCTCTGCTATTAATACACTGAAACAGGCCAACGATATAGCCATTGAAATTAGCTCGCCATCCGTTGGGATAGCAGTTGATGTGTACCACCTTTGGTGGGATCCGGATCTTGAACAGGAAATAAAACGTTGTGGCAGCAACGGCTATTTATTTGCCTTTCATATCTGTGACTGGAAAGTACCAACATCGCACATGCTGCTTGACAGGGGCATGATGGGCGAAGGGTGCATAAACATTCCGCAAATAAGAGGTTGGGTCGAAGAGGCTGGTTTTACAGGGTATAATGAGGTGGAGATATTCTCGTCTATCTATTGGGAGCAGGACCAGGAGCAATTATTATATAAAGTGACAGATGCGTATTTGCATCATTCTTAAATTTAAATACAGTCAATATGAGCAGTTCTGTTATTCATAAGGTTGGCATTATAATGAACGGCGTTAGCGGCAGGATGGGCACCAACCAGCACCTGATGCGGTCAATAGTTGAGATCATAAAGCAGGGCGGTGTGCAGGTTGGCCCAGGTGAGTTTATTATGCCGGATCCGGTATTGGTTGGAAGAAATGAACTAAAGCTTCAAAAGTTGGCAAAGATGTCCGGCGTTGAAAAATGGACCACCGACCTGGGTTCGGTGATGAATGATCCGGCATATCAAATCTATTTCGATGCCCAAACTACAGGGCGCAGGTACGAGGCGGTAAAGCAGGCTGTAAAAGCAGGCAAACATATTTATTGCGAAAAGCCTATTGCAACAGATACGGCGCATGCTATGGAATTATATAAGATCTGCGAAGAGGCCGGAGTTAAACATGGTGTTGTGCAGGACAAGCTTTGGTTGCCAGGCCTGTTAAAACTGAAGCGGCTGATGGATAACGGCTTTTTTGGCAGGATACTTTCCGTGCGGGGTGAATTTGGTTATTGGGTGTTTGAAGGGCACACCATACCTGCCCAGCGCCCAAGCTGGAATTACCGCAAGGAGGATGACGGCGGAATTATTGTAGATATGCTTTGCCATTGGCGTTATGTACTTGATAACCTGTTTGGCGAAGTGAAAGGCGTTTTCTGCTTAGGCGCTACCCACATACCTGAAAGGGTTGATGAGCAGGGTAAAACATACAAGGCAACAGCGGATGATGCAGCCTATGCCATTTTTGAACTGGAAGGTGGCGTTATAGCGCAGTTCAATTCATCGTGGACAACCCGTGTGCGCCGGGACGACTTGCTCACCCTGCATGTTGATGGCACCAAGGGATCGGCAGTTGCGGGGTTAAGGGAATGCTGGACGCAGCATTATGGTAACACCCCGAAGCCCGTGTGGAACCCCGATATAAAACAGCCCATTGATTTTTATGAAGGATGGAGCAAAGTACCGGAGCAGGAGGTTTTTGATAATGCCTTTAAGGCCGAATGGGAATTGTTTCTTAAGCACGTTGTAAAAAACGAGCCGTTCCGCTGGACCTTATTGGAAGGCGTAAAAGGTGTTCAATTGGCAGAAAAAGGCCTTGAAAGCTGGGCAAAAAAGGAATGGGTTGAGGTAGCGGCGCCATAAACCCCTACCCCCTAAAGGGCAATGTCATTTAATTAACGGTTTTGTCCGCTGGATATGGATTTGTGGAGACACAAATCCGGCGGCCTGCACCCGATAGTGTCCCCCATCGGACACAAAAGGGTTTGAAAGCTGAGCTAAAAAGGGAATGGGTTGAGGTAGCCCCTACCCCTGAAGGGGATTTATAACTACTAAAATGAAATGGGCCCGTTAAAGCTTTGGTTTTTCAGGTATTTTCCCTTTTGGACTTCGGTCCTTGCCCTCATTTGGTGCTTTTCTTTTTTGGAATTTGGACTTTGGCTTTATTTGGTACTTTCTTTCTGGATTTTGGTTCTTGCTTTTATTTGGTGCTTCTCTTTTTTGGACTTTGGCCCTTGGCTTTATTTAGTACTTTCCCTTTGGACTTTGGTTCTTGGCCTCATTTGGTGCTTTTCTTTTTTTGGACTTTGGAATTTGGTTCTATTTGGTGCTTTTCTTTTTGGTTTTTAAAACTTAATGAATGAAACAAACTGCTTTAATAACGGGTGGTTCCCGCGGAATAGGTTTGGGTATTGCCAAAGAATTGGCAAAAGCAGGCTTTGACCTTGCTATAAACGGCGTCCGGGACAAAGAAGTAGTGCTGCCTGTTTTAGCAGAACTCAGGGCTTTTGGTGTAAAGGTGGAGTATATCCGCGGCGATGTATCAAACAAGAGCGACAGGGAGAATATGCTGCACGCCGTTATTGCTGAATTCGGCGCTCTCAACGTATTGGTCAACAATGCTGGCATCGCTCCAAAAGAAAGAAAGGACATTCTTGAAGCAACTGAAACAAGCTTCGACCACCTTATAAATGTAAATCTCAAAGGGCCTTATTTTCTTACCCAGATAGTGGCAAATTACTTAGTTGCACAGAAAAAGCAGGACGTTGATTTCCCCTGCTGCATTATCAATATTTCTTCGGTTTCTGCAACTATTGCTTCTGTTAACCGTGGCGAATATTGTTTGTCGAAAGCTGGTATAGCTATGGCCACAAAACTATGGGCAGCGAGACTGGGGGAATATAATATCCCTGTGTATGAAATACAGCCCGGCATCATCAAAACCGACATGACTGCGGCTGTTACAGCCAAATATGATAAGCTTATTGCCGAAGGCCTTACCATTCAGAAACGCTGGGGCCTGCCGGAAGATGTGGGCAAAGCTGTTAAAGCATTAGCCACCGGGGATCTTCCCTATTCAACGGGCATGGTTATCATGGTTGACGGCGGACAAACTATTGGGCGGTTATAGCCATTTTGCTACAGGCTGACCTCAATTTACTTCACTTCTTTCTTTCGCTATTTCCTGCTTGGTTTTGCAGCGTTCAATATCGGCCTGGTAGTCCTTTATTTTATCGTTGCTGAAACAATGTAAGATGGCCGACTGGTAATTTTTTATAGCATTGCCGTACTCGCCGCTTATCTCATCCAGCATGCCGTAACGGTAATATACCCAGGCCTTATCTATCGTGTTTATTTTCAGGCACTTTTCAAGGTGCTTTTTTAATTCGTCAAAACGCTCAAGATCAACCAGCAAAGCGGCCAAATGGAAATAAGGGTGCGGGTATAAAGGGTTTGAGTTCATTGCGGCCTGGAAATGCATTTTTGCCTTCTCATAATTATCAAACTGTGTTTTATATATCCAGCCCATGGAATTATGTGCGGGCGCATAGCCCGGCTCTTCATACAGGATACTCTCATACTTCAAAAAAGCGTCATGGTAGCTGCTGTTACGGATATCCGCTTCAGCCTCAAGGTACAATTCTTCAAAACGATTCGTCATAGAACAAATTTTAATAGTGATGCCCGGGTGTTTAAAATATCGCGGTCCTGTATTCTCCAGCCAAAGGCAATATAAAATGCGGGCTGTTCAATCCAATATTCCCGGGTAATTTCTCCGCTGTGCGGCAAATGTTCATGTAGGTAACAAAAGCCTTATGAGGGTATTCAAAATTAACGAAAAACCTTAAAAGCGCGGTTAAAGAAAGTTAATATATAAATTAAAAAAATATAAATAGGAGCGCTGTTCATTAGCCCACAGACGCGCGATGTTATACAGATTTGACAACTTTCAAAAAGTTGTCAAATCTTAAACGTTACCAGCCCAGCAAATAGGCAAATATCAGGGGAACCACGATAGTGGCATCGCTTTCCACAATGAATTTTGGTGTTTCGATACCAAGCTTGCCCCAGGTGATCTTTTCGTTGGGTACAGCTCCTGAATATGAGCCATAAGATGTGGTTGAATCACTTATTTGGCAGAAATAGTTCCAAAACGGCACATCATGCCATTCAAGGTCCTGGTACATCATGGGTACTACGCAAATGGGGAAATCTCCCGCGATACCACCGCCGATCTGGAAAAACCCGACACCTTTGCCGCTGCTGTTATTACGGTACCAGTCTGCCAGCCAAACCATGTATTCGATCCCGCTCTTCATCGTGCTTGCTTTTAGCTGGCCTTTTATTATATAGCTGGCAAAAATATTGCCCATGGTACTGTCTTCCCATCCGCCCACAACAATAGGCAGGTTCTTTTTAGCGGCAGCCAGCATCCAGCTATCCTTAGGGTCTATCTCGTAGTATTGTTCAAGCACACCGCTCAGCAGCATCTGGTACATGTACTCGTGGGGAAAATAACGTTCGCCCTTATCCTCGGCATCCTTCCACAATTTATGAATATGCTGCTGTAGCCGCCTGAAGGCTTCTTCTTCCGGTATGCAGGTATCAGTCACACGGTTGTAATGGTTCTCCAGCAGGTCCCACTCTTCCTGCGGGCTAAGATCGCGGTAGTTGGGTACCCTTTTATAGTGGCTGTGCGCTACCAGGTTCATAATATCTTCCTCAAGGTTTGCCCCTGTGCAGCTAATGATGTGTATCTTATCCTGCCGTATCATTTCAGCCAGCGACAGTCCCAGTTCCGCGGTGCTCATGGCCCCGGCAAGGGTAACCATCATCTTGCCATTCTCCAGCAAATGTGTTTCATACCCTTTGGCGGCGTCAATTAAAGCGGCGGCATTAAAATGGCGGTAATGGTGTAAAATGTATTGCGATACTGGCCCTTTTTGCATGGTAAAAATTTTGAGGGCACAAAAGTAGCTTTTTTGGGGAGATTGAAACCAATAGCTAAAAAATCAAACCATTATTTTTCGGGATGAAGTGTCTCCAAAATTGCTATTGATCAGTGCTGTTGGCAGGTGCCGAATGGTCAAATACCTGCTTTATTTTATTTGTTGCATCCAGAAAGAGCTGGCGGCTTGCATCAGGGCAATGTTCCTGGTAAAACTGCGGTTCATAGAATGCAGACCTGGTAACCTTTGTTGGTGTTATAATGAGCAGGTGCCAGTTGCTGCCATCATTAATAACCGCATTGCAGTTGCTTTTTCCCGCATTATCCCTGATCTTCCACACCTCAATTTGTTTCAGAAACTGTATAACCGAATCGCAGGCGGTTTTTGACACGGTTATATCACCGGTACGTATTTGAACCGGGCGGGTACTGTTCACATATTTATATCCTTGCCATTTCCCCTTTTTCATCGCAAGCACCTGGTATGTTATTCTCTTTCCCAATGCTGTGTTCTCCGTTGCAATTGCCAGCACAATATCGTTTTGTTGCTGAAGGCCATGCAGGAAAGGATCATTCAACTGCTCCTCTTTCCCATATTGGTCAAATACGCCGGGGGTTTGTGCCATGTTTTTATTACCGGCACATGCAGCAAGCAAAATAATTGACAGAATAAATGCCATGCCTGTAAAATGCTTTGTATGCTTCATCCTGTAAAAATACTTTATCTATAACAGATGCATCAATGTATACATTTTACACAGGCTTTTTGTTAAACAGGCCGGGTGCTTTAAAATTAACCTCTGCCGCAAAAAAATTACCGGCGCTTGCCTGCACGGCTGGCCAAAGACATGCTGTTTAAAGCAAATTATGGCGCGAAAAGCGGCATCCCTTCTTCTTCCAAAAATTTCTCTTTCCCTTTCAGAATAGTGTCCCACTTTTCACTAAAATCATTTTATATTTTGTAAATTACGGTACATACCGGTATCAGGCAACGCAGCACTGGTATTAAGCAGGAGTCCAATAAAAAGCATACCACGATGATGGCAAAAGAGTACAACTATAAAGGAACAATGAATGTAACGGCAGGCCTTTTTTTAGCGGCTGGCGGCCTGCTGAAACAGCGCAAAAAGGCCGCCGATAATTTTTTGCAAAATAAAAAATAAAAAAAACATTGATATTTTGTAAGATTTTGTGCCATTTGCTCAAAATTATGTCCGATTGGGATATGAAGGTCCGGCAAGGGTAAAGGCTGCCACGAATCAGCATGGCCAACGTTGCCACGCTCTTTGAAATATTTTTTAAAAAAATTACATAGCGCCTCCGCCGGCGTTGCCAGGCATTAGTCTGGCAGCACCTCGCATTCGTGATGCATGCTGTTCATAAGGCAAACAATTGAATTATTTTCAATGCAGTCTGCCTCTATACGCAATATGTTATCTATATCGTGCAGGTCAAAATTAATTTTTGCATGCGGCAAATGCTCCGATAATGCCGCTACTATACGCGAGGCATTATCGGGGCATATAACATTTGTCTTAAATACTTCTACCATCAGCTAAAGTTTACGTGGTTAGCGCGGCATACCTGGTGTCCGTTTTGCCGGCGGTTTTATTCAATGCATCTGCCTTTAATTTTTTGTGATAAAAAATATAAGAGCAGGCTATTATAGCAAACCCAATGGACATTTGTATCCAGGCGCCGGGAGGGTCGCCTACGCGTATCATTGAGTATGTTGCGGCTGTGAGGTCAAAAACAAAACCCGCATACGCCCATTCCCTCAGCCTTGGAAAGCCTGGAACAAGTATGGCCACAACACCTAAGAATTTTGCTACCCCTATAAACGGAATAAAGTAAGCAGGATAGCCTAAATGCGTTGTTACGATCTTAATGGCATCGGGAACGACAATTATATCAGGGATAGATGACATGAGCATCAGCGCTGCCAGCAGCCCTGTAAAGATCCAGTAGAAAATGTTTATCTTTTTCATAATTATGGTTTTTAAAAATTTATTGTTTTGGGTGATAGTTGAGCAGTATAGTTGCATTGCCGAAGGTCATTGTTTGCGCCAGCTGCAGGTTGATCCTGTTTTTAATGCCGCTGAAAAATGGGGTGCCCCCGCCTAATATAACGGGGTTTATAATCATCCTGCATTCATCTATCAGCCCGGCCTGCATTAATGCTGATACGATGCTGGCGCTGCCCAATAACAGTATATCCTTGCCGGGCTGCTGTTTAAGGTGTTGTATTTCGTTTACAATGTCCTGTTTAATAAGCCTGCTGTTGTTCCATTCAACCTTATCCAGTGTTGTTGAAAAAACAATTTTCTCCAGGCTGTTCATCTTATTTGCAATCAGCGGGTCATTGGCTACCACGTTTTCTGTGGGCCAGTAAGCGGCCATCATCTCGTAGGTTTTCCGGCCAAACAAAATAATATCTGCATCATTCAGCATGTTAAGGGCATAGTCAAGAAATTCATCATTCACGTTATGCCAGTCTAACTCCTGGTTTGGCCCTTCTATAAAGCCGTCAAGGGATACAAAGTTTGATAAAATTAATTTTCGCATGATCACTTAATTTATCTGATTAATTATATTTCAGGCATTGGCCAGGTATTCCTCCAGCCGGTCAACTGTTTGGTTACCTCCTTCAATGGCGCCGTACTCCCTAACAACCAGGTCACGGGCAGCGGCAGTCTTAAACAGGCTGTACATGGTAAGCCTTGTTTTTTTATTTTCAACTTTTTCAAAAGTTACCGTTACATGAAACTGGTCAGGCTCGGTTTCATCCCCATGCATGTAAACAAGTTTTTCCGGTTTTACTATTTCTATATACACTACCAGGTTGGGAAAATCCATGCCGTTAGGGCCATGCATAATAAAACGCCATTCGCCGCCAGGCCTTACATCCATTGAGTGGATGGTAGTAGTAAAGCCGGTTTGCCCCCACCATTCCCCAATGTGTTCAGGATCGGTCCATGCCCTAAACACCAGTTCCCGCTGTGCATTAATGATGCGTGTGATAATGATCTCACGGTCCGCTGTATCGCTTATAGCTTCAATTACCTGTGTCATCTTTTTTAGCTTTTGTGCTGTAAAAGAGTAATTCCTTTCTTATGCCTTTGCCAGGTATTCATCAAGCTGGTCAAACGTTCCGCCAAAGCCTTGTTGCATGGAGGGTATGGTCTCTTCAAATGTTTTCAGTTCTTCCCTGGTGGCGTTAATTGGCCCTCCGCTAAGGGTCAGTTTGGTTTTGCCGCCTTCTTCAGTAAGGGTCAGTATATTCAGTACCTCCAGCGGCCACGTACCACTAAACGGTGCACGGGTTATATTGCCATCCTTATCAGAAAATGCGGTGACAAATATCAGGCGCTCGGGAGGAGTTATTTCGTGGTAAACAAATTTACCCCACATTTCAAATCCGTCGGGCGACTTCATACTGTAATGAAATTCACCACCGGGGCGAAGGTCTAATTTGGCCACATCAAGTGTAAAACCTTTTGGCCCCCACCATTGGGCAAGGCGTTCCGTTTCAGTCCAGGCCTTGAACACAAGTTTAGGGGGTGCATTAAAAATGCGCGTAATAACCAGTTTAATACCCGCAGATGTGGTTGTTGCTTCAATTGTTTGTGACATGGTTTATTTTTTTAATGTGTTTAAAACAGGCAGCAACCGTACATGGTAATTACTTTTAACATTCCGGTGGTCCTGTAATATTTAAAATGTTCGCTGTTATTTCTTTTTATGCTTTTTTTTTGGGTTTGGCCTGTAATTCAGTTAAATATTCATCCAGGTTGTCCAGCCTGTCCATCCACATTTTCCTGTATTGTTCCACCCAGTCCGATACCTCGCTTAATTTTTGAAGCTTTGCTTCGCAATATCGTTCGCGGCCCTGCTGTTTAATAATTATCAGGCCGCATTCCGTAAGTATTTTGATGTGCTTATAAACTGCGGTGCGGCTAACATCAAATTTTTCGGCAACGGAATTAACATTAAGCGGTTTATAGGCTGTCATGTTCAATATCTCTCTTCTCGTAGGGTCTGCTATTGCCTGGAAAACATCTCTCCTCATAATATGGAACCTTTTGGTTGCAAATATATGCGCAACCTTTTGGTTCCACAAAATTATTTTTCAATTTTTTTTGAATGTTTAGAGGTCGCCGTTTTTACTAAAGCAACTGCCTGGTAACTGCAGATATCTGTATTTAAACAGTTTTTGGCAATCAAAAAATCTAAGCTTTGAAGAAGGGGGCTTTATGACACAAACCTACGAATATCCGGCAATTTAAGTGCAGGCCGAATACGACAATTTAAGGGGGGGTAGTGAGACTCTCAGGAAGATTTGTCATTTTACGAACGGGTAGTATATACTTACTTCATCTTTTACATTTCTAAAGCCGTCTTCCATTTTGTTGCCCCGCATCTCGATCACACCATACTTCCATTCCATACAGGGGAGGTCTGTATTTATACATTCGTGAAACCTGTCGTCCATATACAGCTTTACGCCCGTGTTCAACACAACATATTTAAAATCAGCCTTGTTGTTCTTATAATAGTAACGTTTATCCTTTAACGGATATAACCAGCAATCGCCAGGCGTGAAAGCATAAGTAGTTTTTTTAGCATGTGCGTGGTAAATGTAGTAAGTACTTAAAAATATGAATGTGGTAGCCAGGGCTATATTGATGAATGGTTTTGTTTTCTGAGGGCTTGTAAGAACCACAAACAAAACAGGTATCATGATGGTGAATGAAAGAAAAGCCATGCCAAACCTGTATTCAGGAGAATTGATAAGCCACAAACAACTGCCTATGAACATGATGAGCCAAAGCATAAAGAGGGAGCCTGGTATTTTTTTACGCTTTAGATAAATGATGATCCAGTAGAACGGTGACAACATCGCCAAAAAGAATATAGTCAGTTCTGTAAGCATTTTATGATAGGGGTGCTGTCGTATCCAGGGGATGATCCAATGCGGGAAAGTAAATGTTTTTAAATACGCACAGTCCATTGAAAAAAGTTTCGGCTGTTGCCGTATAAAAACATAGTCAAGCATTAAAACATCCTTTGGCGCCTTCCAGTCAAAGTTAAATATGTCAATATAAGGTATGGGATAAACCAGGTACCCGCTTAAAATGATGTTGCGGCAAAACCAGCTTGCATACAAAGGCAGGCAAATAATAAAAAGCTTTAGCGTGAAGGGCAACAATTTTTCATTTCTGCCAAGCAGGTAAAGCATAAATGGTATGACAAGCAGCACAGGATATGCGGAAATTTTTGCGATAAAAGCAAAGGCCGTTATTAATAAAGGCACAAGTACAACGGTAACCGTTACTTTGTTTGATAAAAGAGCGTCAAAATATTTAAGTATCGCGTAAGAAACGCAGATGGTGAATAAAGGATCGGGCGACGGGTTAGAAAGATTGATAAGGCAATACCAGTTAAGCATAAAGAACAGAACAGCGTATATGATGCCGGTAACGGACTTCTTATTTTTTAACACCTTTGTTAGCAGCCACAGTATGAAAAGGCTGATGATGACACCATTTAGCGGGTAAAGCGCCTGGCCAACTATATTGGTAAAGGAGTAAGGCGCCTGGATAATAAACGATGCGGGATTAAAGCCAAAGCGCCCGTGTACATTAGCAAGCCCGGGGATGACCTTAAATTTTTCGTACCAAAGAATGGTAAGATAATGATAACCCGCACTGTCAGGGTTTGATGCCGGTATTATCCAGTAATATAACAACGTGGCAAACACTGGTATGGTAAACCAAAGATTAGAAGGCAACAGAATTAGTTTTACATTTTGCCGGACAGAAGAAAGGAACTTTTTCGTGCTCTCACTATTTTTAAAAAGGGCAACGCTGCTCAACAGGAACAGGGGTATTAACCAATAATAATTTACCGGAAACCAGAATGAAACAAGATTGCCATAAAAGGTTGAAAAGATAAGCCCCGATAGAACAACCCCTAATATATTAGCCTCAACAGGGTGCTTAAATATTTTTTGCAAAAAAGCCAGCATAAAAACTCCCAGGCCGGCATTAATATATAGAAGTAATAGTGAGTCAATACCAAGTAAGATCATAAACAGTTGTTTGCCAGGTTAGGTGCAAGATAAACTATTAACAAACAACATAAAAGCTGTCAGCCTTTTATCTGGGCCTCGCTATCAATCACTATTTCAAGTTTGCCTTTGTACATCATCACCTTTCCTGAAATGCATACCTGTTTATTCAGCCATTTTTCTTCAGGCTTGTAATGCAATTTGCTTCGCAGATCATCCCATATAATAATGGTAAGCGGCTGTTTAGGGTATGCCGCACCCATATTGAGCATGGTCGGCTTGCCTTTTGAACTTTCCAGATACTTACCACCAAATATTTTGCCGCAAACAGTAACAAGCTGCCCAACATGTTTAGCAGCGTCTTCAGGCTTAATAGTTTGCGTTATGCCGGCAAAGGCAATGTTCAGGAGTATTGACAACAATAATAAATACCTTTTCATGAGGTTAAAGTTTGGTATATTAAAAATGCCTGTTCGCGACGGGCATTATCTTGTCATACAAAAATAAGGGAATAGCATAATGACAGGACAAATAGTAATAGGGGCGGCCTAAGAGAGTAAAAGCTTTAAAAGGCAGATCAATAACTAAATGTACATGCATCAATAAGTTTTACCGGGGTTTTATTTAACAAAACATTCCTCAATGCGTGCTGACGGGAAATTTAAAGATATTTGCAGCCACAACAATTTGTAAAACTCACTTTATACATGAACAGCGAACTGGGCCGTAATGAACGAAAAACGTATTACATACTTATATTACTTTGTATAGCCGTTTATTTGGTTAGCTGGACGATTCCCTTGATGGAAGTTGACGCTGTACAGTACGCTAACCTGAGCCGTGAGATGCTGTTGCATAAAAGTTTTTTACAGGTGTATGACCAGGGACAGGATTATCTTGATAAACCGCCTATGCTTTTTTGGCTAAGCAGTTTAAGCATGTATGTTTTTGGCATTAACGATATGGCTTACAGGTTGCCTTCGTTTTTATTCGCCCTGCTTGCTATATACAGTACTTACAGGCTTGCATTATTATTCTATTCAGAAAAAATGGCGCTTTTAAGTGCGCTGGTACTTGCAGGCAGCCAGGCAATGTTCCTCATTAACCATGATGTGCGTACTGATACTATGCTTATGGGTTGGGTAACCCTGTCGTTATGGCAACTTGCAGCATGGCTGCAACATAATAAATGGAAACACCTGGTTACCGGAAGCATCGCCATTGCAGGAGGTATGCTTACAAAGGGCCCAATTGCATTGATGATCCCTGTTTTTGCATTTGTGCCTCATTTAATGTTGAAACGAAATTTTAAAGACCTTTTCCGCTGGCAATACCTTATTGTATTGGTTATAGCAGCAATATTGCTTATTCCCATGAGCATTGGATTATATGAACAATTTGATATGCACCCCGAAAAAACAGTGAACGGGCAACAGCATGTTTCGGGGTTAAAGTTTTTTTTCTGGACACAGAGCTTTGGAAGGATAACAGGTTCAAATACCTTACGTGAAAATGATTCATTCTTCTTCCTGTTTCAAAATATGCTCTGGAGTTTACTGCCCTGGATATTATTTTTTATCCTTGGCCTGTTCTATGCTGTGAAAGATCTGGTGCAAAAAAGATTCCTTCTTGCCGAAAATGAAGAATGGATCAGCACAGGAGGGTTTATTATAACTTACTGCGCTCTTGCTAAAAGCAGTGCACAGCTTCCGCATTATATCTTTGTAGTTTTTCCGTTGGCGGCTATTATTATTGCAAGGTTCCTGTACACCCTGTTGTACACAGATATTTTGAAAAACTGGAAAAAGCCTTTGTTTATTATTCATGCAGTTATTTTTTCGTTGCTGGCTGTTGTTTTAGGCATGTTATTGTATTTCCCTTTCCCGCCTGTTAACTGGTTGCTGTTAACTTTATTCTTAGTTTTTTGCTGCCTGGTAATTTTGTTGGTTATGAAAAAATGGTTGCCTGTTCCATCATTAATTGCGTTGCTCGTTCCCGCCATTATTGGCATCAATTTTTTAATGGATCTTGGTTTTTACAGTCCTCTTTTGCAATACGAAGCCGGCGTTAAAGTAAATGAGATCATTAAACAGGAGCATTACGATAAGGATCATTTTTTTGTATATAAAATGGGGGAGAGAAGAAGCCTCGATTTTTATGGCAACCATTCTTTTTTAGCCGTAAATGATCCGGACTTGTTAGGTACAAGCGACTATTTGCTTACTTCAGCAGATGGTATGGCTTTAATTGATAAAACGAAATATAAGATACTGTATACTGGCCAGGGGTTTCATGTAAGCTTATTAACCTTGCCGTTCTTAAACCCCGCAACAAGAAACACGGACACTTATCCATATTTTATCCTGCAGCGCAGGTAACTTTTCACCACAAGCTTTTTCACCACATAGGTATATAGATAAAAAAGATACACATAGGGCTTATATAAATCCTATGTGCATTCCTATGTTTTCTGTATGCCTATGTGGTGAAAAGAAAACTACGCCCTGCTTAAGGCTTCCGGTACCTGCCTGCCAGCTTTGGGGGCATTAGCCTCAATAGTTTCATGATACTCAGCGTCTTCATTAACTTTCCAAAGATCATATAATTCTTTGCCTGCAAGTATATTTTTTACGGCCAGCATGGCGGTCATCATACTGTGGTCCTGGTTATTGTATTTATGCATGCCGTTACGGCCTACCAGGTACAGGCCGGTGTAATCTTCCAGCCCCTCTTTTATAATGTCCACATTTTGCTTGTACGTTTGATTATAAACAGGGTATGCTTTTTTTTGACGAACCACATAGCCATCAACAATATCAGCCTGTGCTGCAAGGCCTATCTGCTCTATCTCTTTTTTACCAAGGTTAATCAGCTCTTCATCGTCCGAATTCCACAGGCCATCGGTATCAAAACAAAAATATTCCAGGCCATAACAGGCCATCGTCGGGTCAGGTACCATTTCGGGGCTCCACGATTTAAAGTTTTGAATACGGCCTACTTTAACTGAAGGGTCGTGAATATAAATCCAGTTATCTGAAAAGATATGTTTGTCCTTTAAGATTAACACCACTGTTATAAAATCCCTGTAGCCGAGGTTACCGGCGGCAGCCAATGTTTCAGCCGGTACTGCCGGGGAAATGGAAGAGATCAGCTCACGCATTGGCGCTGTAGAAATAATATAGTCAAATCCTGCATACCTGTTGCCTTCTTTTAATTCTACTGTCCAGTCACCGTCCTCAAAACTTATACCTGTTACCTTTGCATTCATTTTAAGGTCCGCCCCCATTTTTATGCTTTTGGCGGCGCAAACTTCCCACATCATTCCCGGGCCCCTTCTTGGGTAACGGAATGAATCAATAAGCGTCTTTATTACGGTATGCTTGTCTTTGCTTTTGGGATGGAACAGCGCATTTTTAATAGTGCTGCTTAGTGATAAGCCTTTTATGCGCTGCGCTGCCCAGTCGGCAGATATTTCTTTGCACGAAATGCCCCAAACCTTTTCGGTATAGGTTTTAAAGAATATATTGAACAGCCTTTTGCCAAATTGGTTTGTTACCCAATCTTCAAAATTAGTGGGGTTTTTTACGGGGAATAATTTTGCCCGTACATAGCTTAGCATACATAAGCCAGACTGAATAATGCCTAACTTTTTAAGTGCATCGAATGCAGCAAGCGGATAGCTGAAGAACTTTTTATTATAGTATATCCTTGAACTGCGTGGCCTTTGCAACATATCATCGCCCAATATCTCCGTCCAAAAATCTTCCACCTCCTGCGATTTGCTGAAAAACCGGTGGCCGCCAATATCAAAATGATAACCTTTATAAGTCTCGGTACGCGATATACCACCCACATATTGAGGATCACCTTCAAAAACAGTAACATCCTGCCCGGCTTTAACCAATAAATAAGCTGCTGTTAACCCTGCCGGCCCTGCGCCAATAATCCCTATTTTCTTTTTTACAAGCATGTTGCTGAATTTTTTACTTATTGCCTGGTAAATATCCCGGATAAATTGAGCATAATTAAAAATGCAGGCAAATTAAACCGCTGATTTTGAGCTGTTTATGAAATTGAAAACAGGCTACGGAACTTTTTTAAGCGGCAAAACTACTAAAGATACCTTTAAATCCATCCCTGTTATTAAAAAGTAAGGGCATTTTAAACATCTTTAAAGGCTTTATAATATCAACAAAACAGATAATGCTTTTGGTTCCTTCACAGCGTTAACGGCTTATAGCTGCTGATCTTTTGCTTTTAAAGGCCCCGGATCACTCATATTTTTTTTGGGCGAGTTCCACCTTTTAAAGATCAAGCCTGTAGTTATACCCGTAAACATGCCAAGCAAGGCCCCTGCGGTAACATCAAAAGGGTAATGCACGCCTACATACACCTGTGCAAAGCAAATAATGGCAGCCCAAAACCACAGCCAATACCACTTGGTGCCTGTTATGTGTGCGGTTGCAAAAAACCAAAAAGCAGCCATACCAAAATGATTGGAGGCATGGCTTGAAGGAAAGGAATACAATCCTCCGCAATCAACCAGGTGACGGATAACAGGCTGCAGGTCAGCTGCATGGCATGGCCTGAGGCGACCGGCAAGTGGCTTAATCACAGATGCCGAAACATAATCAGTGAACCCAACTGTAACAAGGCTTAACAGGATAAATTTAATGGCGTATTTTCTGTGGTATCTTATGATCCAGAAGATTAAAAAGGCATATAACGGAACCCATGTGAGGGGGTTACGCAGCCATGGCATCAGTATATCGAAAATATTATTTGCAAGCCCGTGATGTATAAAAGTAAATATCCGTTTGTCAACATTATCCAGCCATTTTAAAAGGGCCATCAGCAAAATTTTTCCGAAGATAAAATTTATATCCAATCATATACTGATTTTTGAATGCAGTGATCATCCGTTAAGCCCTGTTATTAAAAAAGGCAACAGCGTTTTAAACACTGTTGCCCTTGTAAGTTTTTGAATTGGGAAAGCTAATGTTTATTAGATTTAGTAGCATCTGATGTATAAGCGCCAATATCACTGCTGTACTGGGTATTGCCCTTACCCAAAGCCGGAGAACCGGATTGCAGATGATAATCGTTACTTGTTGCAGCACCGTTGGCTGTAGCCACCTTGCCGTCAAAGCTTTTAAACATGGGATCCATATTGCCAACAGCAGTGGAAATAAGATCGGTTGACTGTGGCTTGCCAACACCGTCACTCGGGTAAAAATTGGCCCTTAACGGAATAGATATGTTAGGGTGAACGGTTGTATCGGTGTAATTGTCAACAGAAGCATAAAAAAGATTGTTGCCGTATGTCGTATGAACAGTATCTCCATCCGTAAAAAGTTCCAGCCCCTGGTAGTTATCCATCATAATGTTGTTATATACATGCCCTACAGCATTTAACCCAATAGAAACGCCTCTGCCGGGTTCTGCAGCACCTCTTCTCCAGCCATTGCAAACAAGGGTATTATTGTATACATTAACAATTGTCTGGGGAAAAGGCTGCAGGTCGTTTGTTTCTAATTTTACACCGGTGCCTGCCTGGCTGTAAACCACGTTGTAGGCCACGTCCCCCACAACACCTGTTTTAAGGTTAATGGCTTCCCCATCGGTACTGCCAGAACACGTAATGGTGTTACGCAAAATGGAAATAGTTATGTTACCCTGCAAACGTATCAGGTCATCCTGCCCGTTTGTAAACCAGCTATCTTCTATATCCACAGGTACAGGGGTTGTATTGCCAACCGGGCTTACGAATACTGATTTCCTTGGGCTTCCTGAAGGATCCGGACCGCCGGTATTATCAATGTGCGCCCATTTAATGGTAACAGAATGCGCAGTATCGCACTGAAAGCCACCCCATGAACCAGGCATATTATTGTCGGAGTTGAACGAAATGGGCTGGGATTGTGTTCCAACCAAAAGCAGCGTACCAATTATATTGATCTGTGCATCATTTTTTACGATCACAGTAACGCCCTGTTGGGAGGCAAGCGTATCTCCTGCCTTAACAGTTATATCACCGGTGATCGTATAGGTATTGCCTGTTGTGAAAGTACCTTTTACAAATCCTGAAACATTACCCGGTGCTATGGGGTTAGATGCGGGAACCGTAGGCGTTATCACAGTCGTATTGTCATTATTTGACTTGGAGCAGGAGGCCAGTGCCCCGGCTATAATGACGGCGAACAATAAAGAATGTTTTTTCATGTTTGTAGTTTTTATTTTTAATTAGAATAGCGAACACCTAAACTGAAATTTGCTTTATAGACGTCTTTTACGGTTAACAGGTTATTGATCTTGTCAATAGTGGCAGTATTCAGAAGATTATTGAACTTGCCGAAAATGATGAAATGCCTGTTCCTCAATTGCCTCTCGGCAGAAAGGGCCAAAAACGATTGAGGCTGGCGGTAATAATCATATCCATATTCGGGGTATACAAGTGCCAGTGTTTTGCCTATATATTCATACGATAGCTGAATAAATATCTTCCGGGGATCATCCTTATAGAGTAAAGATGCGTTTAGCGTATTGTTTGATTGGCCCTGTAACGGCCTTTCCTGCAGCTTCTCCACTGTGGTGCCTGCAATGGCATCAGTATAAAATTTTGGAGAATGTACTGATGAGTAGATGTAAGTGTAGTTGCCCGAAATACCGAGATGACCAAAATATTTTGTATAAACCAGTTCACCTCCGTACACTGTAGCAGCGCTGTAGTTGGTCGGCTCATAGGTGTTTATATCCAGGTAAGCATATTCAATCGGGTTCTGTATCTTTTTGTAAAAGGCTCCTATGAACAACTGCTCCTCATCCTTTGGAAAAAGCTCGTACCTGATATCAAAATTATCTGATGTGGAATGGTTTAAATAGGGATTGCCCTGCTCAACTGTAGATGTGCTGTTGCTGAGTATGCGGGCAGGTACCAGTTCGTAATAATTGGGCCTGGAGATAGATTTGAAATACGACAGGCGGAGGTTTGACTTTCTGTCTAATTTTACCTTAACCATTCCGCTGGGCAGGTAATCGGTATACGTTTTTGTTACACCATTAATACCGGTTGGATGGAAATTCTTTAAAGTAAAACCCTGGTCTGTGTGCTCTACGCGGATGCCACCAAAAATATCCATATTCTTCAGAGAGAACTTAGCCTGGGCGTACCCGGCAGAAACATCTTCAAACAATTTGTAATTGTTTACGTCATAATCGTAAGTACCCCTGGAGTTGTACACGGTCCATTGTGCGCTGTATATGTCGTTAAAAACCTGTTTAACGCCGTTGGCGTTGGTAGTAGGATAAAGATCATATTCATCCTGCTGGTTGTACCTGGTTTTGTGCCTGTACAAACCACCCGCCTTTAATTCAACTGAATTATCGTTGCCCAAACCTGACCTGTAAGTAATATTTGCCAATGCATCATAATCCTTATCCTCATTATGCTGCCATATCCTGCTGATATTGTCAAAGTAATTAGGCGTTGTTACAAAGCCCCCGTTGGCAGTATCTATTTTTTTGTTCAGGCTAAGATCTGCCCTGTCGGGTGTATGTTTTGTGGCGCTTGAAAATACACCAGCCCAGTCAAATAGAAAATGTGACGATAAAATATGCCTGCCTTCCAGCTTTACATTTTCTATAAGCTGGTTGTCGGTGATAGAGGTATAGTCTGTTGTTACCGGCCCCGTGCCCGGTATAGTTCTGCCACCGTTACCGCCAATTAAAGCAGTGTCTATCACTATGCGCGACTGGGCAAGGGCACTGTATAAAAGTACATTGTTAATAATGATCTTGTTCTTATCATTAATATTGTAATCCGCATGCAGCGTAAGCCCGTTATTCAGTTGCTGTGTAGAAAAGGTCCTGTTGGAAACATCTGAGATTATAGGTTTATTCTGGGTATTATCCGGTACGGCCTGGTTGTATTGTGAGTTGGTACCATAATACTGGTTCTGAAAATTTTCGGAAACAAGTATCCCCAGTTTATTGTGAAGAAACCGGTTGCCATAAGTAAAGCCTGCTATTGCATTTGGTAAGGCTGTAGCAGTTTTAAAATCAAGGTTTGACCTGCTGAAATCACCAGGCTGTGCTATATAATTGGGGCCGAATCTTTCATATACATTTTTTTGCTGTATATCTGTTTTTGAGAAAGTAACGAAGCTCCTGTCAAAAAAAATATTGCTGTACCCTAAAGAGCCGAGCGCTTTAAACACCATGGTATCGGGTGCATCCTTCATCACCAGGTTAACGGTACCTCCAATGGCATCGCCTTCCATTTCAGGCAGGAGGGACTTATTTACTTCTATTTTTTCAAGCAGGTCAGAAGGAACAACATCCAGCGAAACATACCTTGATTTTTCGTCGGGGCTTGCAATTTTTACGCCGTTAATAAGCGTGTTATTATAACGTGGTTCCAGCCCACGCACTATGGCATAGGATTCATCGGCACCGCTGTTCTTCTGTAAGGTAACCCCCGACATTCTTTGCAAAACATTCGCAGCATTTACATCCGGCGACCGTTGCATGGCCTGTGCAGAGATCACGTTGATTATATTATTTGCCTTTTTCTCAGACGCTCTTGATGAGGCCTCATTCTCTCCGTTTATTTTGCTGAAAACATTTACGCTGTCCAACGATTTCGCTTTCTCGTTTAAGGTAACCGCCAGTTCAAAAGAATTGCTTTGGCCCTGCGCCAGGCTAACATGTGCGGTAAAGCTGCCGAAGCCAACAAATTCAACAGTTACGTCATACTCCCCTGCAGCAAGGCCGTTAAATGAAAAGTCTCCGTTAACACCTGTAATAACTTTAGAGGTACGTTTTTTTATGCCTTTTAAAGTAACTAATGCGCCCTGCAGTTTTTCTTTGGTTACCTGGTTTGTAACAGTGCCTTTAATTTGTGTTTGCGCAGCGGTATGGAAGTGGAAAAATAAAAATATGCTTAGTAAAAATATTATGGTTAGCTTCATTTTGCAGAAAATTTTCGTTGCAAATGTTGAGAGATTTCTGTTAAAAATGAAGGGCCTGAAGTGAGATAATAATTTTATAATAATTTGGTAATCATTAAGTAACAGGATTATTACAACTTCAGAATTACTCCAGAATTTCTTCATATTTTGTTCACATTTACATGGACTTTTAAACCGTATATTCTCTACTTTTAAAAAAAATTATTGTGATTAAAAAATTTCTGAAACTATCATTTTTAGCTGCCCCTTTTTTAGTAAGCCATATAACTAAAGCTCAGTCAACTGCTTTGTATTCTTTTGAAAAAAGTATTTCTGTACCGGGTGACGGAGGGTACGATTATTTATCTGTTGATGAAGTAAACAGGCATTTGTTTGTTTCGCACGGTACGTCAGTAAACGTGATCGATCTTAAAACAGAACAGGTTATAGGTTCTATTGATAACATGAAAGGTGTGCATGGAATTGCCATTGACAACGAAGTAAATAAAGGGTTTATTACTGATGGCAGGGACAACTCAGTAGTTGTTTTTGACCTTACTACTTTCAAAACAATTACCACTATCCCGGTGAAGCCCAAAGGGCCGGACGGTATCATGTTCGATCCTGCTTCAAAAAGGGTTTTTGCATTTTGCGGCGACGGCAATGCCGCTTCTGTAATTGACGTGAATACGCTGAAAGAAATTGGTACGGTTGACCTGGGCGGAGGCCCTGAATTTGCAGTACCCAACGGTAAAGGGCTTATATATAATAACCTGGAAGATAAAAACAGCCTTGACGTTATTGATGCAGGTACAATGAAGGTAATAAATAATTATCCTTTGTCACCGTGCGGCGGCCCCACAGGTGTAGCATTTGATGCAAAGAACCAGCGCGTTTTCAGCGGATGCCGTGAAAATAAAGGCATGAGCGTGGTTGATATAAACAGCGGGAAAGTAATTGCCACCTTGCCAATAGGCGGCGGTGTAGATGCAGTTGTTTATGATGCTGCAACCAAGTTAATATTTTGTTCAAACGGCGACAGTACTACTACTATTATTAAGCAAAATTCAGCAAATGATTATGCAGTAGTGCAAACGCTATACACACAAACACGTGCAAAAACAATGGCGCTTGATAAGATTACCCATAAAATATATTTAAGTGCCCCTAAATTTGAACCGGGAACAAGAAAAATAATCCCCGGAACATTTACAGTTTATGTATACAAAATGAATTAAACAACGGTTTAACCCTTACAATCCACACTTTGGTTTTATCAGCAAATTGCGGATGCCTCTTCAAAAGGGCATCCGTTTTTTTACGCAGATATATAGTACTTCCGGTAATTTTTTTATGGCCGCCGGAAGGCAAATCAGTAAAATTGAGTAGTGATGTGTGCCCCTTTATTAAACACCTGTGCCAGAAAAAATGTGGAATATAATTCATAAAACACAGGTTTATGTCAAAAAATAAGGGTCTTAAACCCATGTTTTAACCGAAACATAAAGATTGCACGTCTTTTGTTATGACTATTTGGTTCTTATGAACCTAATAGCTGACTACATGATGGAAGATTTTAAAAATTTACATATTGATGCTCTTGTAGATATGCTGGCGAGGAGTACCGCTGAGTACACAAGAATGCGTAATGAAGGAGCCATGAAGGATGAATTTAATGCCTGCCAGGCAACAATTATCCTGCTACAGGCCGAAATAATAGCCCGCACAGGCACTACCGCAACCTTTAAGAGGGTCAGTTTTGCAAACCATACACATAACAGGCTTTATTAAGAGGTATACCGCCAAAGCTTAAAGCGGTATGCTGCCGCAACTTACAAGTATAGTTTTCCTTTCATCCTTATTGCCTGGTATTTATACTTTTCTATTAATAAGTTTGCCTAAAACAGTTATAGCACACACTATTTTTAGATTGCATGGCAGTTACAGGAATATGATCTTTTTGTAATTTTACGTAGTATTGCAATATAACAACGCTTAAATCAAGCAATTTTACGCAGTTGTTTTTTAATTAATATTTTTGTTGTTAGCCTGGTTTTGTGTAAAAATTATAGTGGATTATTTTAGTAATTTATCTATAGTAAAGGATTTTTTATGGCGAGAAAGAAAGTTTTGTTTTTAATAGGGTCCCCCAATCAAACTACTCAAATGCACCAGGTAGCGTCTGAGCTTCCTGATTACGATTGTTTTTTCAGCCAGTTATTCAGTGATAACAGGATAGTTAAAATGTGTTTAAAAGCCGGCCTTTTGGACACTACCATTCTTTCCGGGGTGTTTAAACAAAAAGCGGATGCTTATTTAAAAGAGCACAACCTGTTAAATGATCATGCGGCGTCTGTGTACAATAATAAATATGACCTCGCGGTGCTTTGCTCAGACCTGATCGTCACCAAAAGGCTGCGCACCCTTAAAACAGTTTGGGTACAGGAGGGGATGACTGATCCTTACAGAAACTGGGGTAGATTGATCAACCGTTTAAATCTGCCCGGTTACCTGGCCTTTAACACCAGCCTTAACGGGGGCTCAGATATTTGTGATATTTATTGCGCTGCCTCCAATGGTTACAAGGAGCAATTTACAAAATTGGGCACTGACCCTTCAAAGATCTTCGTAACAGGCATTCCCAACTTTGATAATGTCCGGTCTTTCCTCGACAATGATTTCCCCCACCGCAATTATGTGATGGTGGCCACATCTGACATAAGGGAAACATTTAATGTTGACGACAGGGAAAAGTTTATAGGCAATTGTGTACAGGTGGCAAACGGAAGACAGCTTATTTTTAAACTGCACCCCAACGAAAATAAGGAACGCGCAATTGGGGAAATTAGAAAATTCGCACCTTCGGGAACCCTTGTATATACAGAAGGCAATACCAGCCAGATGATCGCAAATTGCGATGAGCTTATCACACAATATTCAACAGTGGTATATGTCGGCATAGCCTTAGGCAAAAAAGTACACTCATATTTTGATGTTGAGCATCTTAAACAGCTCACCCCCATACAAAACGGGGGTACATCAGCTTCCACCATCGCGGAAATATGCCGCAGTTATGTTGAATTTAAAGGAAGCAGAAATGAGTTTCTTCAGACTTTTAAATTGCCAAAGCTTCAATTTGCCTAATGCTGAATGCACAGCCAAATATTGTTACGGTCATTCAAACGAGAAAAGGTTCTTCAAGATTGCCCGGTAAGGTACTGATGCCTTTAGCAGGCAAGCCGCTGTTTGTAAGGCAGGCAGAACGCGTGCTCGCCTCTCAATTATGCGGCACAGTGGTTATAGCAACTACAACAGATGCAGGGGATGATATAATTGAAGAGATAAGCAGGCAGGAGCGGCTTAACTGTTTTCGCGGCGATGCTTTAGATGTACTGGACCGCCACTACAAGGCCGGCCTGGAATATAATGCAGGCACCGTTATTAAAATACCCAGTGACTGCCCTTTAATTGATCCAAAGATAATTGACTGCGTAATTGCTTATTATCTTGATAATGAACACCATTATGATTTTGTAAGTAATCTTCACCCGGCCACATACCCCGACGGCAATGATGTTGAGGTAATGCGCATGGAGGCTTTGGAAGATGCATGGAAAAATGCGGATAAATTGTTTGAACGCGAGCATACTACCCCATACATTTGGGAACGGCCGGGCAAATTTAATATTGGCAATGTTGTTATGGAAAATGGGAAAGATTATTCAATGATCCATCGCTGGACGATAGATTATTATGAAGACTACCTGTTCATAAAAAGCGTTTTTGAAGAGCTATATCCGCGCGATCCGTTATTCACTTATGAAGATATCCTTAATTTGCTTGAAAAAAGAGAGGACATTTATAACATCAACAGTAAGTTTGCAGGAGTAAACTGGTACCGCAACCATCTTGATGAGTTAAAGACCGTTTCTTCTTCTCAAACAAAAATCATTGAACAGTAGCTATGACAAAAAGTAAACTGGGGTCGCTTCAATCGGTCGCATTAAAAGTACGGGAGCATATTATTGGTATGTCTGCGGGGGGTGGGTGCTTTATTGGTGCATCACTTTCCTGTGTTGAACTGGTCGTGTACCTGTATTCTGAATTTTTAAACATTGATAAAGACCTGTTGCAAAGCCCCGAAAGAGATTATCTTTTTCTTTCAAAAGGGCACGATGTTCCGGCCCTGTACGGTACGCTTGCCGAGCTTGGCTTTATAGATGCTGCAAGGCTTAAGAACCACCTGCTTACATCTGATTCCGTTTACTGGCACCCAAACAGGGCTGTTGCTGGCGTTGAGTTCCATTCAGGCTCGCTGGGGCATCTGCCTTCAGTAGCGGCGGGTGTTGCGCTTGACTGCAAATTAAAAGACACTCCCAATAATATTGTGGTAATAACCGGCGACGGGGAGCTAAATGAAGGTTCTGTTTGGGAAGCATTGCTTGTGGCAAATGCATATAATCTTAATAACCTTACCGTAATTGTTGACCGCAACCAGTTCCAGGCAAACATACGCACAGAGGAACTTGTTCCGCTTGAACCTTTGGATGATAAGTTCAAAGCCTTTGGATGCGAAGTAAAACGAATAAATGGCCACGATTTTAACGAAATAGAACAGGCTTTAAAAGGCATACCTTACAGTAATAACAAAGTAAATGTTATTATTGCCGATACGGTCAGGGGCAAAGGACTGCCAAGTATTGAAGCAAGGGCAGACAGGTGGTTTTGCGCTTTTACTGAAAGTGAGACAGAACAACTGCTGCATGAATTGCATGGCAGCGAAAAAGCGTTACTTGAATCAGAAACTTTAATAGTACGATAGATGACTTACGAGGAATTGCTGTTGCAAACAGCGCTGGATGATGAAAGGGTTATTGTAATGACGGCCGAGAACAGGGCCCTGGTACGTAATATGCCTAAAAATCTCGGGGCAAGATTTATTGACACCGGCATTACAGAGCAAACCATGATCGGCATGGCCGCCGGCCTTGCCCTGCGCGGGCGCATACCGGTTGTACATGCCCTGGCGCCATTTTTAACTATGCGTGCATTTGAGTTTATACGTACAGATGCAGGTATTGCACATCTCCCGGTTAAATTAAGTGGTTTTATACCCGGCTTTTTATCGGATGGCAACGGCCCTACGCATCAGTCAATAGAAGATGTATCCATTTTAAGGGGCATACCCGGCATGGAAGTATTTTGCCCTGCTGACGAAGATGACCTGGTTAAAATGCTGCCCGCTGTATGGCAAACACCCGGCCCTTCGTACGTGCGTATCAACCACAAAAAAGGCAATTACACCCACAAACCTTTTGAGTTGGGTAAAGCAGAAATAATAAGCGAAGGCTCCAATATAACTTTCCTGGTATATGGATTTTTATTTGAAAATGTGCTGAAGGCGAAAGAGATACTGGAGCAAAAGGGTTTATCCGTTGGTATGGTAAACATGCGGTCGCTTAAGCCGGTTGATGAAGAAGCTATTCTAAATGTTGTACATAACAGCGACCTGCTGGTAACGGTGGAAGATCATTTGCTTACCGGCGGCCTGTACAGCATTGTTGCGGAAACATTGCTTAAACACAGGGTTACGGCGCCTGTATTGCCCATTGCTTTGAATAAATGGTTCAAACCCGGTTTACTTAGCGAGGTGCTTGAATATGAAGGGTTTACCGCCGAAAAAATTGCCAAAAAAGTAAATGTTTTTCACGCAGCAGAAATTTTAGGAACTACACAATCATATACAAATGCCTAACAAGATTGCTTTTAACGAAGATTACCCGGTAATAACAGAGTCGGACAGGTTGTACGAACGTGCGCTGAAGATCATGACGCCTGTTACCCAAACGCTCGCCAAGGGCCCCGGCCAATACGTGAATGGTGTTGCACCCAAATATGTAAAAAAAGGCAAGGGCGCCCATGTATGGGATGTTGACGGGAATGAATATTTGGATTATAACATGGCCATCGGCCCGCTTTCGCTGGGTTATTGCTATCCAAAAGTGGATGAAGCTATTATAGCACAACTGAAAGATGGTATCACTTTTTCCCTGATGCATGAACTGGAAGTTACCCTCGCGGAACTGGTCCACAAGATCATCCCAAACGCAGAAGCTTTGCGCATAAGCAAAACCGGCGCAGATGTAACCAGTGCGGCTGTAAGGATTGCAAGGGCTTATACCGGCCGGAGCAAAGTATTGTGCTGTGGCTATCATGGCTGGCACGACTGGTATATATCTGTTACAAGCCGTAACAAAGGTATACCCGAAGCAATACGCGACCTTTCTTCCACTTTTGAATACAATGATATTGAATCGGTAAAAAGTGCAATCGATGAGGATACTGCCTGTGTGATACTTGAACCATTTGTATTTGAAGCCCCAAAGAATAACTTTCTGCAGGAACTGAAAGATGTATGCGAGGAAAATGGTACGCTGCTGATATTTGATGAGATGTGGACAGGTTTCAGGATAGCAATAGGTGGTGCACAGGAATATTTTAATGTTATACCTCACCTGGCCTGTTACTCCAAGGCGTTTGCCAACGGAATGCCCATCTCCCTGCTTACCGGCCGGAAGGATATCATGGAGCTTTTTAACGAAGATGTTTTCTTCTTCACAACCTTTGGTGGGGAAGCGCTTTCGCTGGCTGCTGCCGTTGCTACCATTCATGAAATGATTGACAAGAATGTGCCGGCTGCTCTGGCCGAAAAAGGCAGCGTTTTGAAAAAAGGGTACAATGCCATTGCGGAAGAACTTGGGATAAGCAATTATACAAAATGTGTTGGTTACGATTGCCGCTCGCTGGTAACGTTTGATACTTCGGCCGGCAACCCGCTTGAAGTAAAATCTTTCGTTCAGCAGGAACTGATAAAAAGAGGCATCCTTTGGTCAGGCTTCCACAATATGAGCTTTAGCCATACTGATGAAGATATTGCTTATACATTAAAGGCTTACCGTGAAGTGCTTGCCTTGCTTAAAGACGCCATTGCGAACAGCCAGGTTGCTTCGCTCCTGCGCGGCAAGCCGGTAGAGGCCGTTTTCAGAAAGATCAGTAATTTTAACATGAAACCAAAATTAAAGGTATAAGGTGAAAGGTTTAAGGCATAGGGCATTGCGCCTGTTCCCTAAACCTTACACCTTACACCTTATACCCTACTATGTATCTTTTTTCGTTAAAGAATAAAACGGCTATTGTTACAGGTGCATGCGGCTTGCTTGGCAAACAGCATTGCCATGCGCTTGCTGAAGCTGGTGCAAATGTGGTGGTATCGGATATAAATGAAGAGGCTTGTTCAGCTATCGCCGCCTCTCTTGGCGATGGCCATCTCGGGATAGGGTTTGATGTTACCAGCCCCGCATCAATTGCGCAGGCCAAAGAAAGGATCATGCAAAAATACGGCAGCATTGATGTGCTGGTAAACAATGCCGCCATCAACGATATGTTTGAGAACCCATTGCTGGCAGGCACCCAGTCAATGTTTGAGAATTATCCCCTGGAAATGTGGGACAGGTCCTGGAAGGTGAATGTAAGCGGTGTATTCCTCTGCTCACAGATATTTGGCTCAGTTATGGCGCAACAGGGTTCTGGCAGCATTATCAATATCGCTTCAACTTATGGTATTGTAGCGCCGGATCAAAGTATCTATAAGAATGAACAGGGCGAACAAACATTTTATAAATCTCCTTCCTATCCCGTAACCAAATCGGCAGTCATTGGCTTTACTAAATTCCTGGCATCTTACTGGGGTAATAAAAATGTGCGGGTTAATACGCTTTCACCAGGCGGGGTGGAAAACAGCCAGGATGAATTTTTTAAGAACAATTATGCGAATAAAACGTTACTGCACCGTATGGCCGCACCAACAGATTATAAGGGTGCTATCGTATTTTTGGCAAGTAACGCCTCGGCCTATATGACGGGAGCTAATCTTGTAGTAGACGGAGGATGGACAGCTATTTAAAATAAACGGAATGGATGAACATTTGTACAGGCAAAAGGCATTAAAAATAAAACTGCTGTTAACAGATTCCGATGGAGTGCTTACCGACAATGGCGTATTTTATTCTGAAGAAGGCGAGAAGATGAAGCGGTTCTCTATCCGTGACGGGATGGGAGCTGAACGTTTGAGAAAATTATGTAATATTGAAACTGGTATCATAACAGGCGAAACCTCGCCTTCAGTCCGTAAAAGGGCGGAAAAGCTGGGAATTACCGAGCTGCACCTGGGTATAAAGGACAAAAGAACAGCATTAAAAGGTATTTTAGAAAGGAAAAGCCTTACCCGGGACGAAATAGCCTATATAGGCGACGATGTTAATGACACGGAGATAATGGAAGATTCGGGATTTACGGCCTGCCCTGGTGACGGTATGCCGCAGGTAAAAAAAATTGTAGATTATATTTGTGAGAACAAAGGGGGTTATGGCGCTTTCAGGGAATTTGCGGAACTTATTATTTCATCCAGAAACAACGGTATTTAGATTGCTTATCATATTTAAAAAGCCATTTATATGAGAAAAATTAAGGTTAGCGAAAAGAGAAGTATTGGGGATGGGGAACCCATTTATGTTATAGCCGAAATTGGGATCAATCATAACGGTTCACTTGATATTGCAAAGAAACTTATTGATGAAGCGGCCATAGCGGGCTGCGATGCGGTAAAGTTTCAAAAACGCACTCCTGAATTGTGTACCCCAAAGGACCAGTGGCATATTTTAAGGGATACCCCCTGGGGTCAAATGACCTATATAAACTACCGGCACATGGTAGAGTTTGGCTTTGACGAATATACGGAGATAGACAGGCATTGTAAAGAAAAAGGCATTGACTGGTTTGTTAGCTGCTGGGATGAAGAAGCAGTGGATTTCATTGAACAGTTTAACCCTGTTCTATACAAATTTGCTTCCGCATCGCTTACCGATCATTCACTCATCGAAAAGGTTAAGATGCTTAATAAGCCCTATATCTTATCAACCGGTATGAGTACCAGCAATGAGATACAGGAGACCATTGAAAAATTTGGTACGGATAACCTGCTGATCGCGCATTCTACATCAGCTTACCCCTGCCCGCCTAAAGAACTTAACCTGAAGATGATACACACCCTGGGTGAAATGTACCCCGGAACGCCGATTGGTTACTCAGGCCATGAAACAGGTTTGGCTACTACTGTTGCAGCCGTAGCAATGGGTGCATGTTTTATTGAAAGGCATTTTACGCTTGACCGTGCGATGTGGGGCAGCGACCAGGCAGCATCAGTTGAGCCTCAGGGCATGCAAAGGCTGGTAAGGGATATACGTGACATACAGGAAGCAATGGGCGATGGGGTAAAGCGTGTGTATGACAGTGAGTTGGGTGCTTTAAAAAGATTACGAAGAAAAGTATCAGCTGTAAAATAGCTGAGCAGTGTAATATCATGGGTACAATAGTTTATTATACAACCGGCATTCTAATAGTTTCTGTTTTTATATTTATAATACTGGAAAAAAAATTTCCTTACAGAAAAGGTTTAAAGGTTTTCAGGGAAGGCTTCTGGGTTGACCTTATATGGTACACATTTATTCAAAGCTATTTTTTGCGGATATTGATATTTGACTATATCCTTAAACCTATTGATAATTACTATCATTTATCTTCTTTAAAGCTTGTTTATAACTGGCCTCTTGCCTTGCAGGTGCTGTTCTTTTTGGTAACGCACGATTTTTATATCTACTGGTTTCACAGGTGGCAGCATCATTCAAAGCTATTGTGGCGCACCCATGAGGCGCACCACAGTAACAAGGAGGTTGACTGGCTGGCTGGCACCCGCAGCCACAGCATTGAAATACTCATTAACCAGACCATTGAATTTGCGCCTATAATTCTATTGGGTGCCAATCCCATTGTGGTACCTATTAAGGCCCTGATAGATGCAGTTTGGGGTATGTATATACACTCAAATATTGACGTGAAATCCGGCAAGCTTCAATACATCATCAATGGCCCGGAAATGCACCAATGGCACCATGCAGACCAACGTGAAGTGTTTTTCGCCAATTATTCCACTAAATTTGCTATTTGGGACTGGCTTTTTGGAACGGCTTACCTGCCCAATAAAAAGCCAATGCGTTTTGGATTGTACTACAGTTACCCAAAGGACTATTTTTTACAGCACATATTTGCCATAAAAAAGATAGACGAGGAGAAACTGCTGAAACATAAGGGCTTTAAGGCCTATTACGAATTGCGTCCAAGGCTTATGAAATTTTTTCGGCTGGTTAAACCGGCAGAAACAGCAGACACAAAACCGCCTGTAACAATGGAGCAACCATCTCAAGCCTTTGTTGAGGAAATAAAATAAACATTATGGCCTGGTTATATCTTTTCATTGCGTCATTATTTGAGATTGGGTGGACATTCTGTATAAAATATATGGATGTAAAAAAAATTATTGCCATACAATGGCTGCAATTCTTTAATTCAACAGATGGTATTAAGATACTGGGCCCGTTGCTGGGTTATATTATTTTCGGCATAGCCAATATCATTTTCTTTTCTATAGCAATTAAACAAATACCTATGGCAACCGCAATGGCAGTATGGTTTGGTACAGCCTTGCTTGGTGTTACGATTGTTGACATATTGGTCTTTAAGCAGCCATATAACCTTATGCAGTTTTTGTACTTCGCATTTATTTTAATAGGCGTCGTTGGTCTTAAGACGAATAATGGACAGATAGTGAAAATTGTAAAAGGTGAAAGGACAGAGGTAAAAAGTAAAAAGTGAAACGATAATACGATCCGCCTTTTCTTTTTGTCCGTTGAGCGGTGCCCATCGTTATTAGTATATCACGCAAGTTCAGGGCTTAAGTTCAAATCTACAAGACACGTACCTCGTACTTCTAACTTCGTACTTTACTTATTGACTTACTGACTCAATGACTAATGACCTGATGTCAAAATGCTTCCCTAAGCTGCAGTATAAATGCATTGGAATGATTACCGATACCATAATCTATCCGCAGGTTTAGTTTTTCTCTTTTACTTAATGCGACCCGCAAGCCACCCCCGTAAGTAGAGTGAAGGCCGGTCAAATAAAAGTCGCTGACCTTTGGTGCAACTTCGCCAGTTGCTGCAAAGGCAACAACTCCTAACCTCCAGAAAAGAAATTGGCGAAATTCAGCCTGGTATGCCATCAAACATTTATCAGTAAACCTTCCCCCGTAAAAGCCCCGCATCATATCAGAACCTCCGAGTTCCTCCAGTTTTCTAAAAGGTACATCACCAAACCCTAAACCCGATATGCCCTGGAAGGCAAGAACAGAGTTTTGAGCCACCTTTATATATTTTCTAAGGTCAATACTTAAAAATTTCAAATTAAAATCACTGCCGATCGCCTTATTAAATACAAGAAACTGTATCTCTGAAAAAAAACCTTTATCAGGGCTGTACGCAGCGTTGCGGGAATCCCATGTAAGGATAGGCCCTATGCCCGACGTGTTGCCCCCATGCCTGCCTGCAATATTTTCTTTATCAAAAACATCATTGGGCGTATAGGTAATGGAGCCCGTGTACTGAAATTCGTAATTTGCCCCAACGTACAGTTTATTTTGAACGCGGAATAACATTTGGGCATTTACAAAAAATTGCTTTTGTTTAAAGCCTTCTTCCGCGTCTGCGCTGGTTGTATTGCCTAACCCCCAAAAATCATCCGGGTAATAGGTGTAAGATGACTGAAAACGAAATATTTCGTTTTCGTGAGGAAAATAAACTGTTGAGCCCAGTACAAGTATTAACTGGCTTCGTAAGGTATATAAGCCCAGCAGGTTAAGATCGGATGTACGTACAAGGGAATCGAACATTTTAGGTTTAAAAAAAGTAGCAGCTACACCCCCAAAGCCCCAGTTTGTTTCCAGCGACTTTACTATGAATGGGAATACTAAAAGTTCTTTAGTTTGCGGTAATTCCTTAGCTATTGTATCCTTTGCCTCCTGGGAAAAAACAGGTATCGCAAAAAACAATGCAAACAAAAGAATAATATCCGCTTTTTTCATCCACAACATTAAACAGCAAATTTAACCTATAAAGGCTTTTGTCCACAAGCTATTTACACATTCCCTTGTTAAAAGATGCGTTATATATCATAAAAAAGGCTTTTACAGTTTCCTGTAAAAGCCCTTCATGTATAATTTTTTACACAGCCAATTTTTTACACCAGGTTCTTCTTTATATAATCGTAGCTTGACTTTAT
>Ga0207159_1022_pt1 | contig 39133 bp, 37 predicted proteins | sample Alteio_BWMinHeat_23_FD_153511 | JGI IMG/M metagenome (GOLD analysis project Ga0207159, IMG submission 153511) | Enriched cells from forest soil in Barre Woods Harvard Forest LTER site, Petersham, Massachusetts, United States -... | ecosystem: Environmental > Terrestrial > Soil > Temperate forest >... | reverse complement strand
CTTATTCCTTCTAATATTCAATTACCAAAAGCTATTAGATTAGATAAACTCGATTCATTTATAACCAATTTAAAAATAGTAATTGGAATGAAACCAAAATCAAGATATTCAGAAACCATAAAAATAATAATTGAAAATGTAAATTTAATATATAGGAGAGGGAGGGATGGCAACTATAATGAAAAATTCATTTTGCAATACAAAGCTGATGCAAACCAAAAAATTTTCAATGAATGTCTAAAACATTATAAAATGTTATTAACAATTTATATTTATGCAAGCTATGCCCTTAAATTGAGCACCGTAGAAATTAAAAATAATGTAGTTGATAATAAATCATTATATATATATGACAGGTTTGATGAATATCTAAGATATCATAACTATGATCTGTCAGGTTTACCCCAAGAGACAAGTCATTCAATGTTTAAATTATGCTATTTTCTTGAAAACGATGAAAAATTTCTTAATGTTATTTTTCAAAGCAAAACGGATGTTGTAGATGTAAACCTAGCTAAAATATTCGATGCGCTCGCAATAATTAACCCAGCTATTCAAAATATATCTAGTCAGATTAAACAGGTAACATTAGATTATAATTATTGTGGAGTGGCCAATTATAAAATTCACTATGAAGATGCGAAAAGTGTAACCCTATTTAACATTAGATTAAATGCATTATTTCAGTTAATTTTTCATTATTCAAAAACTGTCAGTAATTTTGATGAGTTAATCAAAACAATTTCTTTAGAATTCAACAACCCATTGAATCCTGTAAACTGCACATCTACCGTTGCAAATATATCTAGGCTAGCATATAAAAATAGAATGATAAAAAAAAGGAAAATTTATGAGTTAGCACCCGCCACCAGCTCGAGTAGTAGCAGTTCGATGATCACTAGTAGTAGTTCAAGTGATAGTCACTCAAGAAGTAGCAATAGCTTATCAACACATTCAAGCTCTAGCACCAAGCAAATAACTTCAATCTTATCACTAATGAATACAAAATCAGTACCCTTTCCAGAAGATCCAGCGACACCCCAAATTTCAACGGATAATTTTGATACATTCGATCATTTAGCCAGCGGTGATTCTTCATTTGCACCTCGAGATTTTACGTTTGATTTCGTCAATGAGAATTCACTCGAAAACCCACAACATCCTCAGCCAATAACTCAATATGATGCTTTGGATTTTAGTGAGAGTAATAGTAGTAAAGTACTTCCATTTTCTCTGTTTTCTCCAACAGCAGTGCCATCAGTTACTAATGCTGATACTCAAAATATAGATGAACATTTAACTCCAGGATTTCTTGACTAAAAATATCACCGGGTAGATAAAGCGATCCCAGCCATTGTTATCTACCCAAGCAACAAGAAAATATCGACTTCCACAATGAATCCGGTGGTGATGGTGTCAGTAAGGGAGCGCTAGCTGATCTAGTGCTAAATAATCCTGTATTCGAAGCAAAACCGTATGAAGCTGTTCTTGTCGACATGGCGGCAAGTGATTCTGTGGGATTAGCTTTCGATTTTAATTTTTCATGCGCTTTTTGCAAACGTTGTTGTTCCTCATCAATCATCTGTTGTAATACTTTGGTTACGATTGCTAAATCATTGGGATGTTGTTGCAAATATTTTTGACGATAATCTTCAAAAAATTTAATCGCTTTCGCAAAATTTGGACGATCTTCTTTAGCTCGCATTTTTTTGATAAAATTACTAATTTCTCTATCCGTATCAAAGCTTAATGCATTGCCAGCAGAAACAAATTGAATTTGATCATCATATTTTTTATTAAATAATAATTTTTCTATAATATAGCTCAATGAATACAGATCTTCCCGATCAGAATAGATGCCATATTCATTAGTAAATGCTGTAGAATCAAAATAACCCGGTGTACCATAGACAACGCTAGCGCATACCTCGGCTTCAAAATTTCCATCAGCATTTTTTTTACGCTGAATTGAGTGACCGAAATCAATAATAGCAAGCTTGCCTCTAGCAAAATCAATAATAACATGTTCGGGTTTTAAATCACGATGAATAATTCCTGCATCATAAATTTGTTTAGCCCTTTTAAGTAATCCAATTACCAATTCCAATAAAATTAGTTTAGGAAATTTCGATTCATTTGTTTCAGATAGATTTCGCAATTCAATAAAATCTGCTAATGAAATACCTGCAGCATGTTGCATTATGATATTCACTTTATCGCCTTTAAATGGTCTTTCGCGAATTCTATAAAGTTCAGGAGCAAGACCTAATATTTTCAAGCTGCGATATTCATTTAAATATTGATCGGCAACAAATTCGCTTGAAAGAGACTCTGTCTTCATCACATACCAAATATTATTTTTTTCATCATGGATTAATTTTGAAGTACCAAAAACACCAAATCCTAATTCATATTGTTGATCAAGTTTATTATCACGATAAATTCCATAAATGGTATTAGCCCCTTTATTAATACCATAAGCAACATCAAACATACTTTTAGAATAACGACCTTCTCGAAAACAAGATAAACCATCTTCAATTGCTTGCAGATATCTCGCATCAAACAAATTGCCATTGCTCTGTAATGCATCAACATCTACATCAGGGGGAATATAAAAGAGATCAGGGTTATCTTTTAGTTTAGGATATTGTTCTTTGGATTCGAGCTGTGATTCAATAGCAAAAAAATGTCCAAACATATGCATTCATCGCCTTATAATTATTTACTAATGATTTTATTAGGGTCTGTTGACAATTCTACTAGTCCGGCCAGAAATCATTGACATTCTGTGCTCCGCTGCTCATTTACTTGTATGTAAACTGCGCTGCGGTGCTCGAATGTCAATGATTTCTGGCTCAGCCTAGCGAATTGTCAACAGACCCTATAAATCGGTCAATATAACATTAATGAATATTTCTGCTCAAACTCCGCAAATTTTTTCTCAAGCTGCCATTGCGCATTTGCTTTTTCATTCTCATTCAAAAATTTTTGACAACTCGCTGAAATTTTAGCCTTCACTAATTTATCATTCGCGCAATCCGGTACCCGCTGTTGATATTGATAATCATTCCATAAATTGCGTCCCGGAATAAAACTATAAAATAAACTATTACGCGAAAAGTTTTTTAAAGTAGGGTAGTTAAATTGATAGGTATTTACCGCACGTTGATACTCCATCGTTAAAGTCGAGCGCGACACTCCTTCATCATCGGTCGACAAAGCCACTGGCACTGCATTTTTCATATAAAGTTCAATGGGTTCATCGGGCCCGACCACATTTAATATCGCGGCATTACTACTTAAATTAATTTCTACCATCACATGTTTTTGCGACATTTCTTGCAACAATTTTTGGTAATCATCTTCATGGGTAATATCAACGCCGTGACCAATGCGCTCAGCATTAGCTACCTCCACCGCTTGCCGAATATGAAAACGTAAGCCATCCGAAGAAACTAAACCTGGCACTAATTCACCAGCGTGTAAACTAATATGCACATCCGGATAAACCTGATGCAAATAACCAATCATCTGCATTTGCAAACTATAATCTCGCATAGAAGTTTTGTTATCTTCGGGTTGCACCATATTTATTCCCACTATTCTGGGCTCGGTGCGTGCTGCTTCAAAACCAGCTAGTAATTGTGCGAAAACTTGTTCCGGTGGTTGGCCGCGGAGCACTTGATATAAATAACGGATTTTTACCTTGCACCCTGGCATAGCTTGATCTGTACCACAATGCAGCGTGCTATCTAAGATATGTTCATCTACAGTTAAATTTGCCGACATTTCTTTCACGATATCAAGCAATCCTGCTACAAATAATTTATTACGCATCGCATTAAAATCAGGATCCCAACCCACTTTTTTTCCTAATACTCCAGAATGATTTTTATCTGGCGTAGTCATTATTTCTAAATATAATTCATTCTGCTCACCTGCACGTTCTGCCACTTCACTTAATAATTCGCCGGTATGATTATCTGAAATCGCTTTAAATTTGCCAAATGTTGCAAAAAAATGATCGTGACCTGATTCTTTCCCTGCGACAAAATTTCGCATCGACCAAGCATCAATGATGGCATTGTATAATTCCGGATGGTTTTGCACTGTCTCTAAACGATATTCGTCAGCGCAAACCGGGTTAGGATAAACATTATAACGATACTCATTTACACACAGCTGATCATCTTTACCGTAATGAATCATATTTTCCGCCCAACTAGCACCACTAAGATGCATATGTAAATCACCGCCTTTAGGCATGTCATTTAAAAATTGGTGTAATTGCTCTGGATTATTTTTTACAGATTCAAAATATTTTTCAGTTGCCGATTCGGTGTAATGATGTGCAGCAAACGTATTGCAAACAACAAAACTAGCAAAAATAAAAAGGAATTTAATTTTCATAATCAATAATCCTTATGCATGATACCGTAACCAAATAGGTAACATACGTTGTAAATATTCCATAAATTTCCACAAACCCACTCGGTATTCAAGCAAGCCAAAAGGATTATACCTTACCTCAGGAAATGCAATGCCAAGCCCAAACAGCCCAGGGGCAATAATGCCACATTGTTCGATATAATTCATATGACTGACTGAATCTACAATAGGAAGTTTGCGTCGTTCAAAACCGATTGCGTAAACGGCTTTATTACACTGAGGAAGATAGTGCTCGATGTTGGCCTGATTCGAATAAATTCGCTGTAGATTTTTCGGTAATTCACCATCAATATTATTGCGCGCCCAATCCGCCGTCGTTTCTTTCAAACCAGTATCATCGAATAAAATATAATCTTGTAAATATACTGCGTAACGTAGCGGAGATCGATAAAAATTAATTATTTGTTTTACCTTGGATTCCACAAGATTGCGCAACGCTAACATAGCAGAGTGGGATGAACCAAAAACGGCGATAGTATCATCACCGGTAAGATGTTGAGAAATGCGTTTGCTATCCATCGCATCTTGCAAAGGTATGATAGGTAAAGCTGAATAGCTAAGATTTTTTGCCTCAGCACCAATCGCTAATATTACATTTTTAGCGCGTAATTTACTATGCGTGAATATAATCGTCCAAGCACGTTGTGCTAGTGCGAGATGCTGAGCAGTATCGTTTATGGTATGCACTTTTTTCTTAAGATGATCACTCACCCACTGTAATGGTTCAGCCATGACCTCTAATTGACAAGTAGCTTCAGGATCAAGGTGATGCAAAGCAAAATCAGTTTGGCTATGTTGAAAATCAAACGCAGTCGAGGTTTGTAAAAATTTGCTGAATAATTTTACTTTGGTATTACTGGGAATATTGCGCCAGTGCGTGCCAAAATCACCCACTTGAAAATGCGGGTCAATCCAGACGATTTCTTTCTCTGGCACACCATGGTCTAATAATTTGCCAACTGCAGCAATGCCCGCAGGTCCGGCGCCGATGATCGCCCATTGATATAGCATGTGATGCACCTTTTATTGGAAGTCTCTATAAAACTATTTTTTTAAGCAAAAGGCAAGTTGAAGTTGGAAAATAATTAAGAAGAGGGATGAATAGTTATTTTTAAATCATTTTTTACAAAAATAATTGCAATGAAGGTGATAAGTAACAGCACAATATTCAACAAAAATATAATTAATACAGTAGCCATTAAGCTCCAGTGTAGTGAGATTAAAAAAAGACCCAGCAAAGCGAGTAAACAAGCCCAGACAGACAACACTAAAAATGCCGCAATGAATGCTAACATTAATAATTTGATAAGATTTTGCGAAAAGCCAATGACTTCATACTTAACTATGGCTAATAGGCTATTAATAAAACCAACACCACTAAAAATAAGATGAACAAAATTAGAAACAGACTTACTTACTGAATGTCTCTGCCTTTTAGCCATAGTTCATCATCCCTTTCACTAAAGTCTAAAATGCTTAAACTATTTATTTACGCAGCCAAAGTCCTATAAACATTCCTGCTAATAACGCAATACCCACTGATTTAAAGGGCTTGTCCGCAATATAAATAGATACGTTTTCCTGCATTTCTTCCGAACGATTTTTCACATCTTTATATGATTTCGCTAACATATCCCCAGTTGAATTTTTAACAGTGAAGGTTGCATCGGCGAGAGCATTTTTTATGCGACGTAAATCGGTCGCGAAAGCATGTCCATTGTGTCTAGTTCTATTCGTAGAAGTGGCTGTTGATTTATGCATTATTGATCCCTCCATACTGTTTTTTATTATTTCTATGAATATTATTCTACTCTCCTAAAACAAAATTTGCATAAACATCAACAATCTTAAATAATTGATAATTCATTAATAAATTTGCAATTCTTTGAATTATCAATAAATTTGACGGTTGTATATTATTTTATTATGGTAATCACCAATGTGAATCGAGGGTTATTCGCGTCAGAATGAATTGTTCACTATCACTCATTAATATAGGGGTTACTATCATGAACCACCTAACTAATAGTCATCGTGACCGAGATAAGATGCATCGTAACCCATACAAAAAGCATGATCGAAAAGAAGATCATGAGCGTCCTGAAGATAAACAGGAACACCATGATCATCGCGATCCAGATGGTTACGAATCAGGCCCCAAAAAATATGTGGAGAGTAGTTATAATGAAAAATAAAGTTAAAGGAATACCCGAAGGTTACCATAGCATTACTCCTTACTTAATTGTAAAAAATGCTAAAAAAGCCATTGAATTTTATCAAAAGGCATTTGGTGCAACGGAAATCATGTGCATGGAAGCTCCAGGCAATAAGATAGGTCATGCTGAACTTAAAATTGGTGATTCCAAAATTATGCTGGCCGATGAATATCCTGAGATGGGTGCGCTTAGTCCGCAAACCATTGGCGGCTCACCAATTAGCATTCACCTTTATGTTGAAGATGTCGATGCGGTAGCAAAAAAAGCAGTGGAGGCGGGTGGCAAATTAGTGCGGCCTGTTACGGATATGTTTTACGGCGATCGTAGTGGTGGCCTGGAAGATCCTTTTGGCCATAAATGGTATATCTCAACTCACGTCGAGGATGTGACTATGGATGAAATAAATCGACGTGCCAAGGAAATGTATCAAAAAAAGAAATAGCAAATAATGTTTTAGCAGAAAACAACTTAATTATTGAATTGAAAAAAACCATTTAAAAAAAATTAAAACGGAAGTTCCCTCAACCAGTAGCTAGCAAACGTCGGCCATCTAAATAGCCTATCTGTTTACTGTATTTTCTAGTAACATAGACGGGTTGAAACACAGGTGAATAGGGTCGTTAATGGAAAAATCATTTAAAAAAATAATGCAAGGTTATCTTAATTTTAGAAAAAAATATGCGACTGGTGATCAATCAGTCATGCAATATTTAGCTTCTCAAGGGCAGAAACCTGAGATCATGGTTGTTTCCTGTTGTGATTCCAGAGTAGATCCATCACTTATTTTACAATGCGACCCTGGCGATTTATTTATCGTCCGCAATGTAGCCAATATTGTACCACCTTATGAATCGGATGTAGGACATCATGGCACCAGCGCCGCACTAGAATTTGGAATTTGTTATTTGAATGTAAAAAATCTTATTATTTTAGGTCATAGTCAATGCGGTGGAATCGAAGCTTTATTTAATACCAAAAATTTAAAACAAAATGATTTTATTACGCGCTGGGTATCATTAATTGATACCCACTCAGAAATTAAAGATAGTAATGCATTTGCCAAACAAGCCTTGGCAAACTCCTATCAAAATTGTCTAACGTTTCCCTGGATCAAAGAACGCGTGGAACAACAAGCATTAGCCATTCATTTATGGTTTTTTGATATCAAAGAAGGGGAGATATTTGTTTATTCTTTTGATAAAAAAGACTATCAACGATTATTATTTAATGGAGATTTAAAAATGAACCCTAGAGAATTACCCCCAAAAAAACTTTATCGATCGCGAAGTGACCGCATGATTGCCGGTGTTTGTGGTGGCTTAGCGGAACATTTCAATATTGATTCGACCTGGGTACGATTAATATTTGTATTGTTTTTCTTTTTAGGCGGCTCGGCATTGCTCATCTATGTTATCTTGTGGGTAATTATGCCATTAGCACCGTTGTAATGGTTTAACAAATCCTATGATCGATTTTATGCTAGTCAAATATTATTCCTGGCTTGGGTGATGAAGGTGATCGCACATTTGGAACAAAATAGGCAGAATCTCAATGAACATCGCTTAGCACAACTAGGGTCAATATAGTTGTACTAAGCGGTTTTGATGTTAACTCTTTTTCATCTCTTCGGGATAATCATTTCTTGATCGGACATCGTAATTCCCATATCCAGTTGAGCATCGGGCACATTGGATTCTATTAATCGTCGGAAGAAATTTGAATAATTGCCAAATAGTCGTCCTGAAGAACTTAAATCTTTCACGCTCAAGGACGATGACGAAGATGAAGCGATAATAGCATGGTCATTGTGCTGTGCAGGATCTTCGGGTAACAATGATGATGAAGACAAGCTTGATGAACTAGCTCTGTCACATGGCTCAAGTGCTGGCATTTCCGTGTCGAATTTAAAACCCCATGTATCGCCGCCACCTGATAGTTCCTCTACATCAGAATCATCGTCCAACGTTATTGGAATAATTGCTGGCAAATGATTTTCAGGTAGCATACTGACTGCGGTGGTGGATGAGACAGCGTTATTACTTAACTCTGATTTCTCAACTTTTATCTTATTATTTTCATCTTCTCCAGGCAGCATACTGACTGCGCTGCTCGATGAAACAATGTGATTATTTGCTTCTAATTCCTCAACTTTTACCATATTTTCGTGCTTTATTTTTTTCACCTTTCTTTTTCTTTCAGTCTGACAATGTGTTTCCTCTTGTTTATAAGCTTTTTTGATAACGGCTTCTTCCCCTGCAGTTGCTTTGACGATTCTACTTTTTAATTTATCTACTGTTGTTTGATGGTAATTTGCCAACCTAGCAAGAAAATTTGCAAATTTTCCTGGTGAGGATACATCAACTAAGACACATCGCGAAGCATTTGGTACAGTTAAAAAGCCATTGCCAAACATTCTTTTATTTGCATTACCACGAATATTGCTAGCTGATTTATGATCGCGACAAATAAACGCATAACGAAACTTAGGATCACTGCATTCACGAAGATGAAGCAGGGTCTTAGATATTCCCGCGCCTTTTCTGTGCTCATGTTTATTTTTCTTTTTTCTAGCATAAGCTGCTTTAGTTTTTCTCGATTTTGCAGGCTTTGTATCTTCGCTTGAGCTAACGCTAGCACCCTTATCTGAAGTTTCAATTTTTGAATGTAAACTTGAACTTGAGCTCGCACTTACACTTTGTTTTTCAACCAATGAAGACGCTAAACTTTTAAAGAAAGCATTCTCTTGCGGTTTCCCTTCAGGAAGTTTCTTGGGATAAGGAATGGGACTATTATACAAAGCATTAAATGCGGCAACAGCTTCTTTTTCTTGTTCAAGCGATGCCGCAGGAAGTAGTTCCAATAAACGTGATGGAGCGATACGGTATGAAGACCCTGCTGCTTGTAAATATTCTTTTAATGTTTGCCTATGTTTTTCTTCATAAGCCGGATCATCAGATCGATATGGGTTGCTTACATTCCGGATCATGACACAATTATTATTGGCTTCTCTAGGTGTTGCGAACAAAATATCATGGTTATGCATATCTTTGTTAGTGAAAAATTGCGCATTGCCTTCGCAGGTAATACGGTATTGAGCATTGGTACAAATATTTCTGCCAATTTTTTTGTTGGGCGCCGCATAGGCAATGCCGATCCGGGGATCATGATGTACAACTAAATATTGTAATGGTGAAGGTATTTCAGATTCACTACGAATTTTTTTTCTAGATTTTATAGTTTTAATAGTCTCTTCCACCTCGCTAGCAATCTCTGAGTCACTACCCCAATCGCTACCAACTGATTCATCGTCACTGCCATGTTTTGCTTTTTTTGCAGTAGAATCACTTTTAGATTTTTTAAAATTACTTTTTTCTTCAGTGTAATCACTATCATCATCACTATGAGTTTTTTTTCTAGATTTTTTAGTTTTAATATTTTCTGCCGATTCATTCTCCTGCTCACTGTCTTCGAAGTCGAACGATTCCATATATGCCGTGTAGTCAGGATTTAATTTTCGTATTCGTCTGTCGGATTGCATATAATTTCCCCCGTTTTACATTGATTAGTATTTGTGGAGAGTAAATTTCGCACAATTTCACAGTTTAGTCAATATTTGAAGCAATTTGGTCTGGGGTGCATCCACAACCCTAACATCCACTCGAGGTGGTACATGCGTAAGGCCTCACTTCACACCTGTACTATCAAGGTGATTAATATAAATTAATGAATTATTTAAAATTTTTTCACTCTAGACAAAAAAAATAATTTTCGCTACGTTAATGGGTACAAATTTAATGAAGGATTTTTCTATGAATATCAAACGCTTTATAATTGCAGCCATTGTTCTCTTTGTATTTATTTTTGCATATGAATCGTATGTCCATGGCATATTACTTATGGGCATCTACGCTAAGACACCGACTATTTGGCGTAGTTATGATCAAATGATGACTTATGTACCCTTTAATATTTTGATCATGGCATTAATATCACTTTGGACAACCTTTATTTTTACACGTTTTTTCAAAGAAGGGGGTTGGAAAAAAGGCGTAGAGTTTGGCTGCTATATTGGAGTTCTATCGGGCATTCAAGCTGCTGGCGCCTATTATTATTTACCTATTTCAGCGACACTTGCTGCATCTTGGTTTGTCGCAAATTGTATTGAAACTATCATCGGGGGTTTTCTCATTGGGTTAATTTATCGAAATAGATAGAGCTTGCGGTTGAAGAATACTATTCAATTTAATACCACATGACTTACTCAATATCAGTATAGAAGGATTTTAGAGTAGGGCATCATTTGCACATTTTTTAATGCACATATTTCCAGTAAATTTCCTTATCGGCAGTATGATTTTTATATAAAAATCATACATATGGCCCACTGTGAAGCTACGTCCGACAAGCCGCCAAATGCATAGTATTTGTACTTTGTAGGCAAGCCCTTAAAAATAGATCAGATTAGTTTAATCACCTTGATAGTATTAGCTGTGAACAAGCAAAGATAAAAAAATACCACAGGCTCTTAACCCTGTGGTATTTTTTAATAAATAATTCTTAATTATTATAACTATATGTGATCCCTTTGAACTTTCGAGCTTCTTCTTGCTTTTGTCGTTCAGCACGATGCTCTTTCAGGCTATAGTTATCAGGGGCAACTGCTTTTGTCATATCTTGAAATAAGAGATCAGATACATATTTTTCTTCTTTAATCGCTTGAAATATTTTAGCTAAGTCTTTTTCTGATACTACCGTCATAAAATGATTAAAATTCTTCTCAAGAGAATCAAATTGACAACCAAATTTGGTAAGTAATTTTTCAAAAGCAACGGGCTCTTTAGGTTTCTGAAAAATAAGTTCAAAATTTCCATTCATATTTGAATTAATTACAATTCTTGAGAAAGCAGCACCTTTAGGGAGGTCATATTTTACTTGAGCAACACTGTCTACGATATCTAATCTATCCCACCCTTTTGCTGGTATTCGCTGATATTCTGTTTTTTCTTCAATGCTTTTAACTGCTCCACCGCTAAACATACGCCACCTCTCTATCACTATATTAATAATATAAAAGATTACTCACGCTTGTTTTTAAACATTTCTTGTTATCTAACAAACGAACGTTTTCTTAACGCTGGCGACTCTAACACAAATCCATAGTTATTGGCCAGAAAAAGTGTAAGAAAATGGTATACAAAAATCATGATTAAGGAACTATGAGATACCCCACGAGTTATTGTACAAATCCAGCCTCCAAAATGTAAGGAAATTGCCATGTTGATAGGATATGCCAGAGTTTCAACAGAAGACCAACATCTTCATATGCAAGAAGATGCGTTAAAAAACGCCGGTTATGAGGAGATTAATAATAGTTTCCATTATTATACCTTTATGACATCTGAATATGATTTAAATTTAAGAGTGAAACGATAATTAGTTTGCCACTCTACTTTTATTGAATCAGCTTCCTCTCTTGTAATGATCCCATCAACAATTAGTCTTATTATAATGTCTTGTGTTTTTAATATTTCTATTGATGGTTCTAATTGTATTGTTTGCTTGCAAGCGCGAGAATCTTCCATCGCCAAACTGTATTTTCTATTAATCGCACAAGCTATTGCAGAACATTCTCCAGCGCCCAGCCTTCTTTCTTTGATTAATTCATTATACAACTTTAATTCTTGCTCACTGTCCACAGTTATAATTTCTAATTGGCCATTTTCTATGGCTGCATTCAATCGTGTTTTTTGATCTGGAAAATCAGCTGTTATTTCGTCAACAACGTGACCAGTAATTAAAAATTCCGCAGGAAATGCGGCTAATAGATCAATTCTATCGATATTTAGAAAATTGATTAAGACGGACGTATCTGTTATTAATATTTTTTTATCTGAATTTGACATCGTATATTTCTTTTATATTTCAGTGTTAACAAGATTTTTCTGTTTTATTATTTTCTACAGTTGCTAATGCCAATTCATATAAATTTTTTCCACCAACTCCAATAGCATCACCTAGTTCAATAACTCGTCCACGTGATATTTCTTCGCGGCGAAATGCTTCGATAGCTAGGTAGGAAAGTTCGGAACGTAATTCCCTATCCCATAATTCTTTACTTTCTTTATTTTCTAAATCAGAAAACATATTAAGTGAAGAAAGATAATATTTGCCATCTTGATATTTTGCGATTAGTTGTTCACATTCTTGTTGCGAAATAATATTTAATGAGCGTAAACGATAAACTACAGCATGATAACTCACACTAAAATGGTGAGCTATAATCGCAACATCCTGAAAAGTAATATTTTGAGAATATGGAATAGAACGACTTTCAACGTTCATTTTGCTATTTGCTGACACATCAAATATAACTTGGTCTTGCCGGCTAGACTTCCCTTTATTCAGGCTCCGCAGTACTTCATTTATTCCCTCAGCGGGCATTAAAAATGCGGCAGCAAAAGCATTCGCTCTTACTTCGACAAATTCTGCATTGTTTTTAGTACTTGATATTCTAATGCTTTCATCGCGATCAAATAATGCGTGAGCATATTCATGCGCATACGAAAATCTTTTTCTGGATATAACATGATTTGCATTAACTAATATTATTAATCCGGTTTTCGAGCTATTTAAAAATAAGCCGGATACATCATCGGGTAACCCTGCGCTACATGCCCATATACCCTGACTAGAAATGAGATTAACTATATCAGCAATTGACCCAACTCCTATACTTAATCTTTTGCGTTCTTGTTCAGCTACGCTGGAACCTTGTGCAAATGCTTCGCTTTTATTTTTTGGAACCGATAAAGAGTATTTAGGTAAATTTGCGCTCGGTTCAAAATCTAGCATCTTTTCTAAGACCATGCCTTCTTTGCATAAATCAATATAGTGATAAATTTGTTGTTGAGTTGCTTCATTTAAATTAGGCGCCGCGCGGAAAAGCATTACATTCATGTCTTCTTCATCACTTGGAATTTCATCAAGAAAATAAGAAATCGGGTAACGATATAGTTTGGCAAGTTTAGTTAATTCAAGCGTAGAGACAGATCGATTACCTCCCTCAATTTGAGTAATAGCAGTGCGCGGAAGACCAACAAATTCAGCTGCTGATTGCTGGCTTATTCCGCGGCTATCTCTTGCTTTTCGTAATCTTTCAGAAAGTTCTATAGGGTTCATTTCAATATTCTCCGTCTACAACTAGTATAGGATATAGAACAATATCTGTCAATAACTGGCATTTATAGTTATAAAATCGAACATAGGAAACTTAACTTATTGAAAATATGAGATTTCGGTGTTAGTCTTTATTTGTAATTCATAGTTGATTTCCCTTATTCAAGCGGCTAGAGCTTTTAGTACCGCTTTTGGTGCTTTATCTATTACTTTAAGAAAATTACGGGCTATGGTAGTTGGGATGCGCCGATGTTGCTCCCATTCCTGGATAGTCCTCACGCTAACAGCAAAGTAACTAGCAAATTCTTTTTGTGAAACATGAAGTTTTTCACGAATCGCCTTAACATCGATTTCCTTTGGTGAATGCACACGCTTAAACTTTTTTAATTGTGTTCGTGTTAAAGGCTTAGCATCGGGATCAGATTTTGCAGCAGAAATGATCTGTTTTTCTGTCAAAGACTTTACTTTGGCCCAGTTGGTTTTGCCTCGTGCTTTACGCTTCATCATATGCTTTGCGTTCATTTTTGCTCGCCCTCCTAACAGAGATAATTCTCTTTTTTCTGCCCCTTGATGTATAGACTAATTAGATAAAAAAACTAATACCAGGCCACGTTGATCATAAACAACCGTTTGGAATTTTTTTCTGAAATCTTCAATTTGATACTTCCAATCCCTATGATCAAAAAATCCGGCATGTATTAATATTAGAGGATTACCCACCCTCCACGTTCAAAGAAGAGCTCTCCATCTTGCATAATAATTTTGCCACTATTCATTATTTGAAACTTACTAAATTTTATCAAGGGAAGGACTTTTTCCAAGTTAATGCCTCAAGTAGATCGCTTTTAACAAAATTATCATCTCTTATGTATGTAGGATCTGAAACAAAACCAAGTTTTGAATAGAATTCCCTGCCCCCTTTATTCTTTGTTCTAAGAAGTAAGTGTATTGTATTTAACTTAGGTATTTCTTTCAGATTAATTAATGCGTGAACAAGTTGGTGACCAATCCCCTTTTTTTGGTGCGCGGGGTGAACGACTAATAAATTTATATATACTGCTTTTTGATCCAGTTTTTCGCGCTGAAAAGTTGCCCATCCAACTAATTGCCCATCGATTTTCGCTTGAACCCAATAATGCACTTCTCCGCGAACAAAATCATTTAACTCTGTTTCGAAATAATCTTCATAATACTTTTTAACTGATTTGTCGCCCTCGCGCCATGAAGTTAAGTTATTATCAATTTCATTCGGAGTAAGATATTTTTCATATTCACCAATAAAGCTCTCAACCAAAATATATTTTGCTATGTATTTGTCAAGATGATGTGGTTTTCTTACTAGCTCAAGTTTTCCTATGGATGGCTCCCCTTTAATGGAAAAATGATAAGATTTATCGATGTTTAGTTCAAGGGGCAAACTTGCTGGTGATTTTGAAAACATTTTTACTCCAATTACATTAAAACAATTGCGCTAAGTATACATAAAGAATAAAGTTCAACCAATAGAAAGCATGGGGTCGCATGCGGATGTCGCACCTCGCATGAGATTCTGCCAACTCACCTACTAAAGCCAGTCACGATTTTTATAGGTTGAAATATAATACGTTGTTAATAAAAATCCGATGAATCCAAATAACAACATGGATAATGTAAAACTCCATAATGAAAATTGATAATAGCTAATAATTTCATTCAGTATAGTAACGGTAGTAGCTATTAATAGTGTTTGCAAAAATCCTAACATGGACGCAAGCATAGCATGCGAATGTCCTTTAATGGTCATGATTAATCTACACAGACAGCCATTGGCAAGTCCCATTCCTAACGCATAAATAAATATCCCCCATGCAATGATTTCGATGTGATTCGAACCGATCAAAATAATTAATGAACCTATTAAAACACCGAAACTTCCTACGATAACAATCGAATACATGCGATATCTACCAACAATAAATTGCATTAAAATGCTGGAGATAGAAAGTCCACCAATACTAATGATTTGGTAAATCACGTAATGACTATAATTTAGATGAAGTTTAAATAAAATTAAATTGGGAGCTTGGCTAATCCAAATCATTAAGGGCATAATTATAAAAAATGAACATAGCATTCCTTTCATAAATTCTTTATTTTTGAGTATTAAGCCATATTGCATGGTTACTTGATATAAACCGAATGTTGTATTCGGCAAATTATCTTTTGGCGCATATCGGAACAAGCCAAAAAAACTGATCATGCCAAAAATGGCTGTGATACCGAAAATATACTGCCAAGAAAAGAAACTCATGATCAAACTGCCTAATGCAGGGCCAATTAACGGTGCGAGCGTACTCACGTTACCCATCAGTGCTTGCAATTTTATGGCATTTGTATCATTGAATTTTTCGTGAATAAGCGCATAACCAATGGGAATGATAGTAAGACCTGCACCTTGCAGAAAACGCCACAGCATAAATTGCTGGATATTCATGCTGAATAAAATAAGCATGGTAAATAAGATAAATAAAAAATTACCCCAAATTATAATTTTAGATTTACCAAACCGTTCAGATATAAATCCAACCATTAGAAGAAATGCGCAATCTCCTATAAGATAAACACTAAATGCTAAAGCCACATAATATTCTGGCGCATGAAAATATTTAACGACCTGCAGCATGCCAGGCATGATCATATCGTTAGAAGAATAGGCAGTAAATTCAAACAATACTAAGAATAAGGCAAACAAATACATATTTTTTTCCAGGTGCTACATCTCAGTTAAATATCATTTTTGAATATTTAATTCAATTTTTTTTGTTGTTCTTAAACGGAAAGATGTTTATTATTAACTTTTCATCATCAAAGGAATGAATCTATGAAAATTAAACATATTGTGTTATTAGCATTATTATCCTTTTCTTCGGTCAGTATGGCGGCTTCGTTAGTCAGTATGAATAACAAGCAAGCGAAAACCGCATTATCTGATAAAACCATTACGACAGTTACTGAAGTCACATTAAATGGTCAACTTGTTGAGAATACCTTCACTGGGTATTTTAACAAAGATGGCAGCATGGTAGGTAAATTGGCAAATGCACCTGCTGATGGTGGCCCGCAAAATGATAAAGGCACTTGGAAGGTGCAGGCTAACGGTCAAGTTTGCGTGACCTGGCAAAATTGGAATAAAGCGCAACCACGATGCGTGATGCTTTATAACCTCACGAATGCATTACTTATCGTTGGACCAGGAAATAATTTTGAGACATTGGTTTTGAATAATAATATTCAAAGCGGCAATCAAGTATCTTCTTAAGCGTTATATTAATAAAAAGGCTTCCCTTGCAAAGAAGCCTTTTTTTATCTAATAGCTCTTAATCACTTAGGTGTAGAAAATTTATTATGATCATCTTCAGATTCTTTTGTTCCAATTAATTCTTTTAGCCGATTCATATTTTTATCAATATTACAATACTCTACCAAAAGCATGTTCTTGTCACCTTTAAATGTATTTTGAAATTTAAGTAAATCCTCTTTCTCCTGGGGTTGTTATTAATTTCCGCATAATATCATGAACATTTACCGTTTTATCTTTAATATATATGGCTAAATAGGCAAATGATAGAGGTGTAAAGCAAACTCGTAAATTCTGATCAATTTCTTTTAAATTGATTCCACCAAATAAATTCGCAAGAGATTCATCATCTGTAGGAACTTTTTCTTCTTCAACATATTTTTCCCCAAATTCTTCCTCATCGTGGCTTTTCTACGATTTAGTATTATCAAAAAATCCAACGCCGGATCCACTACCTTTTCTTTTTCGACCAGAAGAAGACATAACGAGTCCTCATTATCAAGTTTATATATTAATTATAGAACAATGAGCGGGTAAGTTTTTTTAACAAAAATATCAATATGTTGCGGAACTTGACCTGACTACAGGTTCATACTTTATGCTGTATACTTTCGGATAACTTGGAGAGATCAATATGAAAAATTTTAGCGTGACTGAATGGGTGCAATTATTTACTGAAACAGGCTTAACCAAAGAACAAATGAGTACCTGGCACAGATTATTCGAACAGCACTATCCCGAGGCACATCAATCTTTTTTAGAATGGTTGGGATTGAGTTCTGCTAAAATAACTGAATTAAGACAGAAATATCAGTAACTGTTCACAACTCGTTGCGAGGTGTGGCAAACACCTCGCTCGATAACAACAGGTAAACTATGTATACCATTTCACAAGTAGCCAAACAATTTCATTTATCACGCAGCACTTTACTTTACTACGATAAAATAAAGGTTTTGCAACCCAGCGCGCGCGGCGCTAATAAATATCGCCTATATAATGATCGCGATATCAAAAAACTAAAACGTATTTGTTGTTTACGTGAAGTTGGCATTCCGCTAAAAAAAATCAACACTATTTTACACGCCAAAGATTCAACACTATTTCAAATATTAAATCAGCGCCTACTCGATCTTAATCAAGAAATTCAAAATTTGCGTAACCATCAACGGTTATTAGTAAAATTGTTAGGAAATAAAAATTTATTAAAATCTACCCGCAGTTTGGACAAAGATGCCTGGGTTAATATCTTGCGCTCAACTGGTTTAGACCAAGCTGGGATGAAAAAATGGCATCATGAATTTGAAATGCACTCCCCTCAAGCCCATCAAGATTTTCTGGAATCTTTAGGAATTCAATTGGCAGAAATAAAAAAAATACGTCGCTGGTCGCGTTAATTACATTTTTTGAGGATCTGCATAACACCATGGTAACTACCATTCAGGTTCTTTATCAATGTAAGCGTTCCGAGAAATGCACTTGCCAAAACGCTTACAATACATTCTGGTCTATTTGGCTTACTTATTCATTTACTTGGAAAACATCATGATAGACAATGTAATCTTGTTGTTTTTTTATGAAAAAGGGTTGAATCATGATTGCACCTAGCGCTGCTATTTATAATCGATGGGTATTATCTTTTTATGATTTTTTTGTTCTTGTATTTTCTAACTATACCGTATGGCAATGCCCTACATCCTTAATAAGAGAGCTATACAATAAGAATATTTCCAACAATCATTTAGATATTGGAGTGGGCACAGGGTATTTTTTAGATAAATGTAATTTTCCATATATTGAACCAAAAATCACCTTGATTGATCTGAACCCGAATTGTTTACAAATAGCCGCAAAACGCATCGCGCGTTATCGCCCAAAAACTTATATTGCAGATATTTTCGATCGTCTTCCGTTAACCAATGAACGCTTTGACTCTGCTAGCTTAAATTACTTACTTCATTGTTTACCCGGCAATTTCTCAAATAAAGCAATCGTTTTTAAAAATATAAATCCTTATCTAAATCCTGGTGCAACTGTGTTTGGCTCTACAATACTAGGTAAAAAATCCAAAAGTTTTTTGGCTAAACAATTAATTAAACTTTATAACGCCAAAGGTATTATGGGAAATGAACAAGATACAAGAGAAGATTTAGAAACTGTGTTGAGCCAGAATTTTGATTCTTATTCAGTCTGGGAAGTAGGATCTGTTGCTTTTTTTGTAGGTAAAAAAGTGTAGATATTTAGCAAGCAACATTCCGCTTGAAAACTGATTAAATCTGGATAAACTGCGGCAGCAGTCTGCGATAATCTTCTTCGGCGACACACTCACGAATACGATGCAGCATCGAGCATAAATATTGATATGGCTCGATGTCGTTTGCCTTGCAGGTTTCAATGAGCGAGTAGAATATCGCGCCTGCTTTGGCGCCTGACGGGCTTCCCAAAAAAAACATGGGGTCGCATCTCCACTTCCTACAAGTGAGGTGCATTTCTACTTTCCCCTTATTTCGCTTATTGTTACATTTCAATGTTTTAACTGCATTATCAACATTTCTGCAATTTTTAATTGATCTGCTTTGGATCGAACACGACAGATGGTATTTGATATTCCTTATTATTAATACAAGTTTATGCTGATATTACTAGCTTGTAGGAAGTGGAGATGCGTCCCCTATAGCTTTCAGGTTCTTTATCAATTTTACATTTATGCTTATATATAGAAATTATCATTAAAAATCAATAGGATATAGTTGATATATAATAAACTTTATGAAATTAAAACGGCTACTCATTGCGCCAATTTATTGACTTTGCGCAATATTTTACCTACAATAAAATTCCGCTTAATTGGTTTGAAACCCAATCGGTGGGAATCAAAATGAGTAATCTGTCACCCGACATAGACAGCGGATTTTTTTGTTCGCGAATATAAATAATTAGGAATATTAATATTTTTTTTGAGTGAGAGGTGTTTTGTGTCTAGTTCGTCAAGAAATATATCATTAAATGATCAACTCCACTATGCTGTGATCAACAACAATCTAGCTCCGTTACGTAACCTCCTTGAAAAAGAGGCAAACCCTAATAAAAAAAATAAAGAAGGAAAAACAGCGCTAGATTTGGCTTTAGAGGGCAAAAAAAGAGATCTAATCTTAGCCTTGCTTAAAGCTCCTAATATCAGCTGTCCAGAAGCAGGAACGCATATTCTCGATGCAGCAAAATACAATGATTTAGAATTGGTAACTGCCTTGCTGGATGTACCGCAGAATCAAAGAAGTGAAACACATGGTCAGTGGGATGTTTGGCGTTTTAAGACAAATCGCAACTACGCACTTCACTATGCTGTAATCAACAACAATCTAGCCATGCTACGTAAACTCCTTGAAAAAGGGGGAAACCCTAATGAAAAAAACAAAGAAGGAAAAACAGCACTGGATTTGGCGTTAGACGGCAAAAAAAGAGATCTAATCTTAGCCTTGCTTAAAGCTCCTAATATCAGCTGTCCAGAAGCAGGAACGCATATTCTCGATGCAGCAAAATACAATGATTTAGAATTGGTAACTGCCTTGCTGGATGTACCAGAGGATCAAAGAAGGCAACTACATGGTCGGTGGGATGGTTGGTATTTTGGGACAAATCGCAACCACGCACTCCACTATGCTGTGATCAACAACAATCTAGCCATGCTACGTATACTCCTTAAAAAAGGAGCAAACCCTAATAGAAAAAATAAAGCAGGAAAAACAGCGCTGGATTTGGCGTTAGAGGGCAAAAAAAGAGATCTTATCTTAGCCTTATTGAAAGTGCCCAGTATGAGGGCCAGCAGTGAATGGCAAATTTGGCAATATAAAACAGACCCTGCAATAATCCATTTATATTTGTCAATAAAAGCGGAATTAGATTTAGAAGAAGCCATTACAACAGGCGATTTAGAAAAAGTAAAATCCAGTCTCACTTATGATTTATTAAATAAACCACTTTCTGATACTCTGCTAACACCGCTTGCGCTAGCGATTAAACATAAGCAAACAGCAATTACTGAGTATTTGATAATGGCTGATGCCAGAAGACCAGCAATTGCCATCTATAACCCGCCCGTCCAATTATTTATAGATAAACATGACACATTAGTTGCACGGATAAATAGCTTAATAGAGGGATTTCATGAAAAAATAAAACATTATCCCACTTCTGTGCTTCTCACAAAGATGCTCACGTTGCTTGATAAATTTAAGCAACAATTCGATAGCCTAGATAACTATCAGAAAATGGATCTTTACTACTTACTTAATTTTTTATTAAATGCTTTAAAAAACACGGCTAATGATCATGATCTTGAATTACAAATAAAAAGTATCCTTCGCACCCGTGAAGATATTATTTTGAATTCTCATCTGGATTATCCTAATGATATTGATTCTCTAGTAAATGAGTTTTGTTATGAACTTGCTAAAGCGATGGGTGACGTTTCTCCTTTTAATGTATTGTTACAAAAAGCCAGAACAGATAAACGGAAACACGCATGGTATGATCCCATTGATCCTGAAGTCACTGTTCTACCCTCCGAAAGTAAAGTTTTTTTCAGATTACCCGGCAATGAAATTCACCTTTATGAATATGTAGTTATAACTGCTATTGCGCGTATTAAAGATGGTAACAAACGCTTAGAGCATATTTGGTTTGGCACTGACCCTAAAAATGTTACCCCTGTTCCCATCTTAAATAAAAAAGCGTTAGACATTCTTAAACAACGCTCACCTACTTTAAATTTATTGGTTCATTACACTGAAATATTAGACCGAAGCACCCGAGATGTTACCGGCAATATTATTGAAAAATTAACTCTGTTAAAAAATGGTCTCCATGCTGGCGATTATCGTGTAACCGGTGATCATAAGCTTGCTGGAGCCGATGCAAATGTGGCTGTCGCTGAGTTTGCAGAATGGTGGAATAAACAAAATAATGACTTACAGAAAAAGCTCAAAAAAGTTAAGGCCGTTCATGCTGGTCGTGAAGACAACCTGGCGGATGTCATTGATGTTATTTTGTCTGAAGGAAATGTGCATAATCAAGAAAGGGCAAACAATGCAGTCTATTGTGTGAATTTAAAGGCAAATACCATAGAGCGCCTTTTACAAAACCCACAAGTTGTTCAACAATTAAATGAAATTCAAGAAACTACCTTGCCGGAAAATGACGAAGCGTTGTTAGCAGGTGATGAAATTTTCGACCAATGGCAAGCGCAAATTCTAGCTGAATTAGAACATCCCAGAAGGATATTAGTTCCTGAAAAAGGACAATTTCCTGATATGCTTTGTCATGGAGATCTCAATTTATTATTAATTCAATCTGGTCTCATGGTTGATTATGACGGTTTGATAGGTTTTGGTTTTGATAAAGAAAAAGATATTAGAAAACTGATTGGTTATATTTTTTCTGCGAACGATAATAAATTTCTAGAAGATTTAAAAGAAATTTTAAATCGTGTAGAGTATGATTATCTGCGTAAACCAGAAAAATCTGGTCGCTATCATGCATTGATAGGAAATTATGTGCTAATAGGTGGTGAGAGAGTTTTAACTAATGCGCATTATGCTATGCTTGAAAAAGCCCTCTCATTACAAATGGTTAAAAATAGCGTGAAAGACAAAGCTTCCAAAGAAGAAGCGAAAATAGCGGTAAACGAGCTTTGCGATAAAAATAAATTTATTGCAAATAATCGAAAAGGATATTTCCATCTTGCTGGAAGCAGTACATCCTTGTTATTTTCTGGTTATAAAAATATGCAATCCAATCTCAGCACACTCAATCATGAAATTGCATCTGTACAACGCCGTTTGAGAAGACCGGGTTAAAAACTGAAACTGGGGTCGCATCTCCACTTCCTACAAGTGAGGTGCATTTCTACTTCCCCCTTATTTCGCTTATTGTTACATTTCAATGTTTTAACTGCATTATCAACATTTCTGCAATTTATAATTGATCTGCATTGGATCGAACACGACAGATGTATTTGATATTCCTTATTATTAATTCAAGTTTATGCAGATATTACTAGCTTGTAGGAAGTGGAGATGCGTCCCCTATAGCTTTTTATCTTAATAAAATCAATTTACTATTAAAACTGAGATGATAATTTTGTATGTAAGATTAGAATAATGTATTATGCAGCTTTTCTAAACGTTACGTATGGTAATACAAATATTACTATTCTTGTCTAAATTTATACACTTAAGAGAATTATTATGTCAAATGGTCGTCTGAAGTCTGATGAAAAGCCTGCGAGATTGAGTACGTTATCAGTGGAAGTACAATCTGAGTTAGAACTAGAGCATGAACCAGTAAGTGGTACCTATCTTTACGACAGCGACCCAGAAGACAATAATTTACCCGACATAGGAGAATATAAAAGTAATCCCTCTATTGATGTTCTGTCCCTGGCAATGAAACAAGATGATGATGCTATCAAACAATTAACAAGGTTATTAGAAGACTTGAAAGAGGGTAAGCAAGATATCGCAACTATTAAAGAAAAGTTTTCTTTACAATGTCAAAGTGAAGAACATAGGGGAACAAATGCTGCTTGGTGGTTGGCTAGGAGTTTTAATAATGAACGTTCCAATTTGAGATTGTTTTATAAATTTTATCAAATAGGTGTTTTAACTAAAGAACAACTTGCAGCAACCTGTCAAGGCAGCAAATTTACAGGCACCAACCCATTATTTTGGATAACATGCAAATATTCAAAACAAATTTATCTCCCTATACTTCCTCGCCTGATTAAAGATAAATTTATCACCCAATCACAACTACAAGCACAATATACAGGAATAGATGACTGTCCTGAGGCGAATAGATATTGCGGCTATACAGTGGCTGACATGATGGTTGCGAAGGTAGTGGAATCACATCTCGCAAACAATTTTTTATACTTATTAGAATATGAAAGATTTCAACAGCAGAAGCCGCTGACAGCAAATCTATTTACAGATAACATTTATGAAATAGTTAAACATCTGAATGCTGAAACGGCCCAAGATACTGCATTAAAAGAGTGTATTTTGGCTGTGCATATGATTTTAGTTGCTGGCGGTCACTCCCTCATAAGAAATAACTCAGAAAGCTTTGCCGCAAGTATCATCCATGAATTTGATAATCATGTTATCGATCTTTTGACGGCTATGCTCCCTCCTCCTATACGTGATGTTGTTACATTACCATCAGTAGTAAGCGATTCTATCGGTTTGAGAGAAATGGAAGGCGGGATATTAAAAGAGCTCTTATTAAATAAAATCCTACTAATGAGAAATGCTCCGGGGCATTGGTTTTTTAAAGGAAAGCCTACCTTTTTGCCAGAGTTTACGACCTACATCAGCAAGTTGGGTTTCTTTAAATCGTATATTAAAAATCACTTAGTTCCTTTGGCAGAAAAAAGATTGCTGGATAAAAGTATGGATTCTTTTATTGATTCAACAGAAAAATTAGTCAAAGAAATAGTTCCAAGATCATCCAGCGAAGATAAATCTGAAGATGTGATGGTTAATTTTAAGAATGTCATGCGGACAGGCATGGAAAGTTATTTTATGGCTCATCTAGGAACTATTATTACTCGAGAAACACAAAAAAATATTACCGCAAAAATCATGACGTATTTTACCAAAGAAGTAATCACGGGTGATAAAAAGTTTAGTTCTGAGGTAGTGCAGAAAATTCTTGCAGAGTCTTTAACAGTTTTTGACCCTAGCCCAGCCCAAGAAATGATAGGCTTTGGTTTAAAAACACATTCAGGAAAAATCCGATTCTGGGGTATTCCTGATCCAGAAGATGTTTTATCTCGCAATGAAGTGCGGCCAAATATTTATCGCAAGTAAAAAATGGGTTTGGGCAACAAACCCTGGAGATGCGTCCCCTATAGCTGTGCTTTCAAAATGAACGCTCTCTATGTAAATAAAATGATGGCCAGCGCAACAACCAGTAAGTTGACTGGCACTCCTTTTTACCCCCTAGAACATTCCATTTGAATTGGCTGATTTTTAATGAACTCAGGCGGATGATTCCTGGCATAACGCAAAAGATGTTAACTCAAACATTAAAGAGTCTTGAAAAAGATGGTTTACTAACTCGAAAAATTTATGCAACCGTGCCACTAAAAGTAGAATATTCATTAACGACATTAGGTCGAAAACTTACTAAAATTTTAAATACGCTTGCTGACTGGGCTGAAAACAATATGGAACAGGTAATGAAAGCTCGGAAGAATTATGTAAAAACTGGGGTCGCATCTCCACTTCCTACAAGTGAGGTGCATTTCTACTTTCCCCTTATTTCGCTTATTGTTACATTTCAATGTTTTAACTGCATTATCAACATTTCTGCAATTTATAATTGATCTGCATTGGATCGAACACGACAGATGGTATTTGATATTCCTTATTATTAATTCAAGTTTATGCAGATATTACTAGCTTGTAGGAAGTGGAGATGCGTCCCCTATAGCTCTATAGCTCTTTACCCCCTAGAACATTCCATTTGAATTGGCTGATTTTTCTGGAATATCTTGAATAACATCCCAATGCTCAACAATTTTTCCGTCGTTGAGTCGAAATATATCAACAATAGCTAATCCTCGTGTATCAGGCTCTAAAACCGAATGAACATGAAGAATAACATAGTCACCTTCAGCAATTATTCTTTTTATTTCACTGTGAGCAGCAGGAAACTTATCTCGCAACCATTGAATATATTCTTTCAATCCTTCAGCGCCATCAGCCGCTGTAGGATTGTGTTGCGTATACCAAGGGCCCAAGAATTTAGCAGCACCCTCATAGTTTTTGTCGTTGGTAACTTGATTATAAAAATCAATAACAATTTGCCTGTTATTTTCCATCTGATTAGCCAAAGTACTTGTTGAAAATATTAAACTCGCTAAGCAGCATAAATAAATAATAAATTTTTTCATCATTTTCTCCTTAAAATTAAATTTTACTTTTTGAAATCTTCAGGCAAACTATAGGACCTTAAATATTAATACGCAATTAGGCACTTTAAAGTGCCCCAGGTACCTTATGGATACTAATAAAAATTCTAAGTGGGATGTCTATCAAGAAAATTGCCCTACCAGGCTATTACTGGATCGTATAGCTGATAAATGGACAGTATTAATTATAGGTCAATTACATATAAAAACCTTTCGGTTTAATGAACTCAGGCGGATGATTCCTGGCATAACGCAAAAGATGTTAACTCAAACATTAAAGAGTCTTGAAAAAGATGGTTTACTAACTCGAAAAATTTATGCAACCGTGCCACTAAAAGTAGAATATTCATTAACGACATTAGGTCGAAAACTTACTAAAATTTTAAATACGCTTGCTGACTGGGCTGAAAACAATATGGAACAGGTAATGAAAGCTCAAAAGAATTATGAGAAAACTAAAATAAATAATTAACCTCTCTATCTCATAAAAACTTATAAAATGGGCCAAAAGAGTTTCGCCTGCGAGTCTGTTTTTGTCTGTTATTACAATATTGGAACTCGAGACAGGCATATGTGCTGTTGAGCGGCGCGATCCATCACAAGGTGCAATACTTAGAACCTGGATGGATACACATGTTTTTCCAACATTTGAGGGCAGGATCTTATTACTCGATATCGCTGTAGCACAACGCTGCGCCAAACTGCATGTTCCAAATAAAAAATCCGAAAGAGATGCTATCATCGCTGCAACAGCGCTGGTTCATAGCATGACTGTGGTAACACGTAATGTTAATGATTTCCAAGGCATTGAGCTATTAAATCCTTGGGAAAATCCTTGAAAGAACGAGAAACATGGGGTCTCCACTTCCTACAAGTGAGGTGCATTTCTACTTTTCCCTTATTTCGCTTATTGTTACACTTCGATGTTTTATCTGCATTATCAACATTTCTACAATTTTTAATTGATCTGCATTGGATCGAACACGACAGATGGTATCTGATATTCCTTTATTACTAGCTTGTAGGAAGTGGAGATGCGTCCCCTATAGCTCTAGCTTGTAGGAAGTGGAGATGCGTCCCCTATAGCTCTAGCTTGTAGGAAGTGGAGATGTGTCCCCTATAGCTTATTATGAGAAATGCTATCTCTAACGTAAGCTGAGTATTTCTCTTCATCATCTGGGCTATCATCGTTGTTACCTAGAGCTGAAGCATGTCGTGTAGAAGAATAGCTGCCCACGCTGAGTAGTGGGGTGGTAATTGACGATTGCGAGAGGGTTCGAGGTAGCTGTGTTTTTAATCCATTTATTCTATTTTTTGCGGATGTTTCTAATCGTTTCATGGCATCTATTAATCGTTGTTCATATAGCTGTTCATATTCAGGAAATGTTTCTTTATTCAAGTTTATGCTATGTCGTATAGTGTAGGCGTTTTCCAACTCTATATTGCATGACTTGATAAGCTGCGATATTTGTAGTTCTTGCGGGTTTAGAGTGAATATAGCATCCATTTTTTGACTCAACATATTTAATCGATGGATGCAGGTGACGAGTGCTTCTGCTACTTTATCTGTTGGTGATACTACTTTAAATTTCTCGCCAGGCTTAATACCGTAAACTGGACCAATGTGCTGTTTTTCTGTGTAATAGTTATGGAACATAAATAATTTATCAGACTGACTTGCAAAATATTGTTTAAATAATTCATCAGCGAGAGCTGCATCTATATAAGGTTCGATATCACGGAAGATGTTAATTCGATGATAGAGTTTATGTATTGACTTGCCGAGACATTGGAATACTTTATTAATAAATTGACGTTTGTCATCATTAGAGGAAAGCTGCAAGAGAGTGAGCTTAACTCGCCTTTCCACCGCCCAATCCATTTTATCTGAATAATTTTCTAATAGTGATCGCTGTATATCATAATGATCAGCATACAACTGTGAAAGAGTGCCTTCAGTTAAGCCAATACCTACTTTGCTAATCACCATTTGAATAACTGCGATTTTATGCTCGGATGAAGGGTGAAAGCGCCAGATACTGGCGGACAACATATCAAACAATGGATGAGCAAACTGATTGAGACCGACATTCGCACGATTTAATTGTTGGTACACTTCATTTGCAATAGCCAGCATTGCGGGATTATCTAAAATGTTGCGAAAAATCACGAATTTTACAACAGGGTCTCTAGATTGATTAAATCGGTTTATTAATCGGCTATATCGCCAACGTGCAAGCATGACATCTCCTCGAGCGATTAGAATTTGTCGTTATCATGCCAGTATTGTTAATAAATATCTACGCTGAGCTATTTTTGCCCCCTGCTGCATTCTATAATTTTTTTGAAGAATAATTATTTACTGATTTCATCGTAACCATTTGATAACAATATAGATCCCTTTCCCTATCACTACACTCCTCTCTATCATCAAGGATTATAACGAACATGGGGTCGCATCTCCACTTCCTACAAGTGAGGTGCATTTCTACTTTCCCCTTATTTCGCTTATTGTTACATTTCAATGTTTTAACTGCATTATCAACATTTCTGCAATTTTTAATTGATCTGCTTTGGATCGAACACGACAGATGGTATTTGATATTCCTTATTATTAATTCAAGTTTATGCAGATATTACTAGCTTGTAGGAAGTGGAGATGCGTCCCCTATAGCTCTTCAAACATTAAAGAGTCTTGAAAAAGATGGTTTACTAACTAGAAAAATTTATGCAACCGTGCCACTAAAAGTAGAATATTCATTAACGACATTAGGTCGAAAACTTACTAAAATTTTAAATACGCTTGCTGACTGGGCTGAAAACAATATGGAACAGGTAATGAAAGCTCAAAAGAATTATGAGAAAACTAAAATAAATAATTAACCTCTCTATCTCAAAAAATTAAAACGCATTTATTGTTTACGCGAAATCTTTATATTCTTCGAAGGCGGTTACAAAATTAGGTTTAAATTTATTAGGATCTATTTGCCAAATTGTTTCCCATGCGGACACTATATCTTGCGGTGCTGGAAAAAAGTTTTGTATTTTCCAAGCATATATTTATTCCTTAAAACCATTGTAGACACATAACTACATTTTTGTTATGCTATTAGAAACGTTACCTATACCAAGAGGTTTTCATGACTATTACTACTGTAACAAGCAGAGAATTCAATCAAGACGTAAGCAAAATTAAAAAAGCTGCACAAAATGGCCCTGTTTTTATTACAGATCGAGGACATCCTGCCCATGTATTGTTATCAATAGAAGATTACTTAAAGTTGACAAAAACGAAATCAAATATAATTGATTTACTGGCTATGCCTGAGGCGGCGGATATTGATTTCGATATTCCTAAATTAGATAACGGCATCTACAATCCCGAGGATTTAAAGTAATGTACATCTTAGATACAAATGTTATCTCCGAGCTAAGAAAAGCTAAATCTAAAAACGCGGATAAAAACGTCATAAAATGGGCCAAAAGAGTTTCGCCTGCGAGTCTGTTTTTGTCTGTTATTACAATATTGGAACTCGAGACAGGCATATGTGCTGTTGAGCGGCGCGATCCATCACAAGGTGCAATACTTAGAACCTGGATGGATACACATGTTTTTCCAACATTTGAGGGCAGGATCTTATTACTCGATATCGCTGTAGCACAACGCTGCGCCAAACTGCATGTTCCAAATAAAAAATCCGAAAGAGATGCTATCATCGCTGCAACAGCGCTGGTTCATAGCATGACTGTGGTAACACGTAATGTTAATGATTTCCAAGGCATTGAGCTATTAAATCCTTGGGAAAATCCTTAAAAACATACCGTTTTACATCAATTTTATATTTTTCCAGAAACGGTTGCCAAAGTTTCGTAATCAACGAATCGGCTTTCTGCCAGGATATCGCATCCAGCCTATCTTCCCCTTCCGCTGTTAATTCATCCAGAATTTGAGTCTGCAACTCGCCAGCTTTTTGCGCAAGCGCATAAGACACAAGCGTATAGGTAACAAGTCCATAACGTGATTTATATATATTCGGATATTTTTTCTCTAACTCTCCATCCAGTTTTTTGCGAAATAAAAAATTTTTATCAGCCACACGATCTCGCATTTCTACCCAATTTTCTAACGCCATATCAGAAATGGCTTTGGCATTAGGTTGTTGTACGGTTTCATATTCTTTTAAAATTTTTGACCAATTGGGTGTTGTATCCGACTCAGCATCGTTAAGCAAATCATTCAGCCTGGTGCAATCTTCAAATCCACAATTCATCCCTTGACCAAAAAACGGTACCATGGCGTGAGCCGCGTCACCCATCAATGCCAATGAATCGTTAAAGATCCACTGCGAGCATCTTACCGTACCTAAATTACCCTGCGGATTTGCAAGAAATTCAGCCACTACCGATGGCATCAGCGGCAGCGCATCCGCAAACTCATCTTGAAATAATTTTAAAATGGTTTCCGGTAAAGTCAGCGCGGAAAAGCGTTTTTTCGGCAAATACAGAGTCACAGTAAAACTGCCATCGAGATTGGCTAAGGCCATCATCATACTATCGCCGCGTGGCCACAGATGCAGCGATTGCGCTGATAATTGTGATTTTTCATCAAGACCAAGCGGTAGCGTTAATTCTTTGTAATCGGCTTCAATCCATTCAATCTGTTCTTGAAATTGCGTAGGATACAGCGTAGCCAACTCCTTGCGTACCCGACTACCAGCGCCATCGGCTCCGAATAACACTTGGTAGCTTGAAGTAAAACAACCATCCGCCGTTTGAAATTGCGCTTTTTTTTCATCTACGCTAAGGGCTTGCAACTCATGTTCAAAATAAAATTTTGCTCCCAATTTTTCCGCTTGCGTGATTAAAAAACGATTGAGACTATCTCGCGAAATAGAATAATTACATTCATCAGCTTGTCCGTACGGCTGATAGGTCATTTCACTGCTCAGCGAATGAATCATTCTGCCATAGACTGGCACGGCAAGCGCTCTCACCTCATCCCATAATTTTGCTGCTTCAAGCGCATTTAATCCACGCGAAGTAATGACGAGATTAATCGAACGACCGGCACTGATTTTTTGTAGACGTGGATCGCTACGTCGTTCAAACACTTGCACTGGATAATTTTTTTGGCGCAGAAAAATTGCCCACAATGAACCAACTAGCCCTGCACCCACAATCGTAATCATGATTCTTCTAACACCAGTTTAAAAAGCTCAACCAAGGAACTCACTTCCGTAAATGTATTATAAAGTGGAATAGGCGTCGCACGAATAATATCAGGCTCACGAAAATCGACGTGCACATTCAATTTTTTTAAACGCGGCAACCAAATTTTCGGATCTTTTTTGAAGCGAAGACACAGCATAGAACCACGCGCTTCTTCTGGCGTGACAATTGTAACCTGATCGCCAAGACGTTGTTTTAGCATGCTCGCAAAAAAATTCGTTAATTGTTCGCCTTTTTTTCTTATGGCACTCATTGTGGCACGATCAAAAATTTCCATGGAAGCTCTGAGACTTGCTAACTGCCAAATGGGTGGATTACTGAGTTGCCATGCCTCAACCGTATTCAGCGGATCAAAATGCGGACCCATCTTAAACCGGCTTGTTTTATTGTGCCCCCACCATCCTGCAAAACGAGGAATTTCTGGCTGTCCCAAGTGTCGCTCATGAACAAATGCAGCTGCAATTGCACCGGGCCCTGCGTTTAAATATTTATAACCACACCAAACCGCAAAATCAGGTCCCCACTCATGTAGCTTTAAAGCTAAATTTCCAGCACCATGAGCCAGATTAAAACCTACTTTGGCACCAACCGATTGCGCAGCATTGATCACTTGTTGAAAATCAAATTGTTGACCCGTTAAATAATTGCAATTTCCTAATAAAACTAAGGCCAATGAATTTCCCAATTTTTTAATCTGCTCTTGTATAGCTTCATTGCTGACGGTCATTTGTCCTGGTTCCGGACGTAACTCAACAATTGCTATTTGCGGATCAAAGCCATGAAAACGAGCTTGAGAATCCACCGCATATTTATCAGACGGAAAGGTATTGTTCTCGATGAGAATTTTAAAACGTTCTTTGGTCGGACGGTAAAAACTCACCATCATCAGATGTAAATTCACCGTAAGCGAATTCATTGCCACCACTTCCGATTCTTTGGCACCCACTAAACGAGCAAAACTCGGAGTGACATTTTCATGATAATCTAACCAAGGGTGCCGGCCTTGCGTGTGCGCTTCGGCACCTAAACTAGCCCAAGCATCAAACTCTTCTTTAACATAGTCAAATGCTTTTTTGGGCATCAACCCCAATGAATGTCCGGCAAAATAAAGCGGAGTATTACCCAAATGAGCCTCAGGAAGTATAAATCCATTTCTGAATTCTTTTAATGGATCTTCGCTATCGAGAGTTTGTGCTTCGGAATTATTTTTCATGATAAAATGACATCCTTTTGATTAAACCAGACGGAAGCGCTGGGAGATTTGACCTTGGAATTAAAAAGGTCGAGAGATTAAAAAAATCTCGAAATATTTTATGTTGTTCAGTCGCGGCTTTCAGATATTCCACACCTGCACTGCCACCAGTACCGATTTTATGGCCTAACATTCTATGAGCCATCAGAGAATGGCGATATCGCCATGCTGTCATCGCTTCGTCGATATCTATCAAAGATTGAAGCAATCGAAACGGCATCTGCAAAATTGGCTGATCGCGGTAAAGCAAAATAAAAAGCGCACCCACAAATGCTTCATGACGCAAACGATAGACGTTTTCAGTTCTCAGTTTTTCGAATTGTTGCTGATCAAATAAAGATTGAAATGTTTGCTCAATTCCTTCCGTGATAATTAATTTACGCTGTTTTTCTGTTGCCGAAAGATGAAGACTAGTCGAGATCAAATTGCGTTCGAGTTGAATCATTTCACGTACTGAATTTTGATAGGCCTGCCAAAAATTAAAATCTACATCTTGCAAAAATGGATTTCGTGCTAGCCAATTTTCCACTAACTGAAAAAGTGAAATATCATTAATTTTAACTAAATGTTCAGGTTTCAATGCTTTAGTAAAGGAATATTGGTTATAATTCAAACGTTGTTCTTCATTCAATCCCAACTTGATCTCAATCTGTCGCCACTGAAAACTTTGAAATCCCGATGCCGGAAATAAAAAATCTCGAAACTCGAGAAAATCAGGCGCGGTCATCGTCTCCAGAATATCAATTTGTCCGTTGATAAAACGTTGAATATCCCGCACTCGTTCAAGCGCGGTCACCGCTTGACCCATGTGTTGCTCGGGAATATACGACAAACTAAAAGCAGCAATGACAGAATCGAGTTCAAATAAAATTTGTTTAAACCAAAGTTCATAAGTTTGGTGCACAGTAATAAAAAGCATTTCATCATGAATGGGACGATTAAATTCCTCACTACGACGAGACTGTGAATCCAAAAGTGAATCCAACTGCAAATAATCGTGATAGTGAATAGCCGGATATTTCATATTATTTTTTTATATTTGCATAAATAGCGTCACTGACGTCATTCGAAAATTGTCGTCCTACTAATCCTTCCACAGATGTATTGGTTAAAATTACCACGGTTAATTTATATTTTGGATCAACCCACCAAGCATGCCCCCAAATTCCGCCCCATTGATAAGTGCCAACAGCTTGCGGGCTTTTTGCAGCGACAGGATCTTTAAGAATAGCAAAACCCAAAGACCATCCCCATCCTGCTTCGGTAGGCATTGGAATATCACCCAGTTGGTTTGAGGTTAACTTTTCTAAGGTTTCTGGTTTGAGACCAATAGTTCCCAAGCGAATACTTTCAAGGAGTTTAACATAATCATCTGCCGTACCTGAGATACTTGCTCCTCCAGCAGGATAAGCTGTCTTATCAAAAATGCGCGAAGGATAATAAATGATTGAACTGAGTGCAAAAGGCACTTCTTGTCCATCCACCATTCTAATGGGTTCAGGCTTATGATCTGCATAAGGAACCGAAACCGGCCCTTCTTTTAAAATAAATCCAGTGTGACTCATTCCTAACGGCATCAACACTTGTTCATCAACAACATCGGGCAGCGATTTACCTTCCACTTGCGAAATCACCGCACCTAACACATCGGTAGCTAATGAATAATTCCATGCACTGCCCGGCTTAAATAATAAAGGTGCTTCCGCCAAACGTCGTAAATTTTCGTTTAAAGAAAAATCAACTTTTGTTAAACCATCGGATATTTCTAATTTGTGATACGGACCATTTTTAAATTCTAGAAAAGGATAACTCAACCCTGAAGTGTGTGTTAATAACTGTCTGATTGTAATTATAGGCGTGTTACCATCGGCAGTTTTGGGTGTAAAAGCCGGAAGCCATTGAGTAACAGAATCATCTAAGCTTAATTTTCCAGCATCGATTAATTTTAATGCAGCGACGGTAGTAATCGTTTTAGATAAAGAAGAAAATCGAAAAATAGTATCATCAGTCATGGGAACATTATTTTCGCGATCGCTTAAACCGCCTGCCCGGCGGTAAATTTCCTTGCCATCTTGATAAATTAAGATCATCGTGCCAACAATTCGTTTTTGTTGAATGGCTTGATCGACAACGGCGTCTACATTTTTTTGCAAATTCGTCGCATGAGCAAATGAGAAAAGAATGAGACCTATAAAAAATAACATCGTCCGTTGCAATTGCATTATTCACCTATTTCCATAAGAATGGATTAACATCGTATCAGTCGATATTTGTTTTTGTCCAATAAAATTATGAAAAGATCACACTGATTTATGTAGGGCCCACTACTTTTATTCAGCTACTAAGCGTGCTGAAAAAACGTCAACCATTTTCACATTGTTTAAGAGCTATTATCTCGGCGGGTGATGCCATGCCAATCGCATTACAGAAGCGAGCAAAAGAACTACTGGGTGTTACTATTTACGAAGGAATTGGTATGTCAGAAACTTGGCTTTATGCACTTAATCCACTGGATGATAAAATGAAAATAGGATCCATGGGTCTTCCCTGCCCTGACGTAGAAATTGAAATCGTAGATGAAAATCGACAAACATTACCGCATGGACAAGTAGGTCAGATCGCAGTTAAAGGTAATTCGGTGATGCTAGGTTATTACTCTGGAACAAAAGAAGAAATCGCATTTGAAAATGGCTGGTTTTATACCGGAGATTTTGGTTACATGGATGAAGATGGATATATTTTTTATTGCGGGAGAAAAGAATTATCATTTATCAAAGATGACTTACTTTTGTTTCCGCATGAAATTGAATTTGTACTTTATGAACATCCTGCAATTCATGAAGCAGGCGTCGTGTGCGGTGAAAAAATTATTGCTTATGTATCTCTCAATTCAACCGATTTTTCAATCAGCAAAAAACATCTTTTTAATCACCTTCATAAATATCTACCACCAGAAAAAATTCCTGATGACATTATCTTACTCTCACAATTGCCAAAAGGTTTCACCGGAAAAATTGATCGGCGATTTTTGAAAATAGAAGGAGGCATTCCTTAAATGACCGAGGTCAACAGGCTAAAAGATCTTGGTATGAAAGATCCAACGAACATGGCCGCGGCGATATCTGAAAGTTCCCAGCACAACACCACGCTCAGGATCCCGGATAACATGTTAGAATGAAACAATGTACTAGGCTATGTGATTGATTATTAATCAAAAGTTAAAATTACCAGTTAAATCAACTCAAGCTATGGAATGAATTGTAAACAGACCTTGTACTTTAAACATGGAAAAATCGCCTAATATCCGCTATAAAGTTGGACATATTTCCCTTAATTATTGCGATACCATAATCATGAACGAATTAGCTAAACAACTCAACAAACGACGGACGTTTGCCATCATTTCCCATCCTGATGCGGGTAAAACCACGCTGACTGAAAAGTTGTTGCTCTACGGCGGCGCCATCCAAATGGCTGGCACGGTGAAGGGCCGTAAAGCCACCAAACACGCTACTTCTGATTGGATGGAGCTGGAAAAACAGCGCGGAATTTCAGTCACGACTTCCGTCATGCAGTTTCCATACAAATCACATATCATGAATTTACTCGATACACCAGGACACTCGGATTTCTCTGAAGATACTTATCGCACACTCACTGCGGTAGATTCTGCGTTGATGGTGATTGATGCGGCAAAAGGTGTGGAAGATCGTACTATTAAATTATTAGAAGTATGCCGTCTGCGACACACGCCTATCATTACTTTCATTAACAAATTAGACCGAGATGCGCGTAGTCCGATTGAATTGCTCGATGAAATCGAAGCTATTTTAAAAATTCGTTGCGCACCTATCACTTGGCCCATTGGTATGGGACGAGATTTTAAAGGTGTTTATCATTTACTCGAAGATGCGGTTTATCTTTATGAGCCTGGCAAAAATTCCGTGCAGCAAGAAATTCGAAAAATTCCTGGCATAAATAATCCCGAGCTAGATGATATTATTGGGCATTTTGCTGCAGAAATACGTGAAAATATTGATCTAGTCAAAGGTGCTAGTCATGAGTTTGATCGCGAGGCTTTTTTACAAGGGAAATTAACGCCGGTATTTTTTGGTTCGGCGATTAATAATTTTGGCGTGCGTGAATTATTAGATGCCTTCGCTGAATACGCCCCACCTCCGCAACCACGCGAAACCAAAGATCGTTTAGTGGAACCCAATGAAGATAAATTTTCCGGTTTCGTTTTTAAAATTCAAGCCAATATGGATCCCGGGCACCGTGATCGAATTGCCTTTTTGCGTGTTTGTTCAGGACATTACAATCAAGGCATGAAAATGCATCAAGTAAGTTTGGATCGCGAAGTTAAAATTAATCAAGCATTGACATTCATGGCCGCTGACCGTGAGCGAATTGATCAAGCGTGGCCGGGTGATATAATCGGGTTATATAATCATGGCACCATCCAAATTGGTGACACCTTCACCGAAGGCGAGAAATTAAAATTTACCGGCATACCTTATTTCGCGCCAGAATTATTTCGATTGGTGCGTTTGAAAGATCCATTAAAATTAAAATCATTACAAAAAGGTTTAAAACAATTATGCGAAGAAGGCGCAACGCAATTATTCCGTCCGTTGAATAGCAATAATTTAATTTTAGGCGCCGTTGGTTTATTACAATTTGATGTGGTCGCCTATCGTTTAAAACACGAATACAACGTCGACTGTGTTTATGAATCGGTGCCTGTCGTCACTGCGCGCTGGATATATTGTAAAGATGCAAAAAGATTAGAAGAATTTAAGAAAAAAGTCTTCGATAATTTAGCGCTGGATGGCAGCGATAATTTAACTTATTTCGCACCTAATAATGTGCTGCTGAATTTGACTATGGAGCGCTGGCCGGAGATAGAGTTTAAAACAACGAGAGAACATTAGCGATAAGAAGTAGCAATGTAATCTTGTCAAAAACCATCCAATGTGGTATTAAAATATATCGCATAGATATATTAAGACACCTATGTTACATTTCAATGAATTAGAAAATTTAATTAGTAGCAGTAAAACCGACTCTAGCAAGCCACCTTATATATTATGCAACGAAGCAGGACAAGAACAAATACTTACTACTCTGACTGCTGAAGCTAAATCTCAAGATAAAAGGGTACATCTGGGATTTTCTGTTTGGTTTAATTTGGATGTGATAGCGGTCACTCATCCTGAGTATGCCATTATTTTAGATATAGATCCCAATGTTCATGCAATTTATCAATGTATTAAAAAAGCAATTGACTCATCCAAAACACGCGATCAATTTGTTGATACCTTTTTAAAAGCAGTAGAAAAAATAAAATTATTGCCTTTCCCTATGGAATATCAAAAAAACTTGTTCGACCAAGAACTAAGTAAAAAACAGGGATTTTTATCATCAGAAAAAAATTTTTCATTAGTTAAAGCTATGCATGAAGAAGGTAAAATATTTTTTGGCGCAGCCGATGTAACGAATTCAGAAATATTTCGTCAACTTGCTGGATGGTGTAAAACAAAAGATGCAAAGATAGATACACTATATATTTCGAATATCTCAGAATGGCTCGATCCAGAAGAGATCAGAGTTATGAAAGAAAATCTTGGAATATTAGTCAATCAAAATACGCGGGTGATTGATGCATTTTATCCTACCACGAGTAAAGATAACTTAGGACCTCCGTTACGCATAACCTATGGCGAAGCTCCTAGTTTCACTAAAGGAAAACCTAAAAAGACAAAACCCAGGAGAATGCTGTGGGACTCAGACTCAACTGAAGAAAACGAAGCACATCATGTTGATTGCAAAGATCAGCCTATTAAAAAACCTAAGGTATAAAACTTTTAATTCAAATTTATATTAGGGTCCCTATCCCATAACGCACTGATCGCTGCGACACCATACGCCCCCGCCTCTGTTCGTGTGTTTATTAATGATCATTGGCGTTTAGCATTAGAATTACGCCTATGGTGTTCATCTTGGACAAAAAGATCTTATCGAAGCAGATTGCCGCGCGCTCAAAGGCTGGACTACATTTACGTATTAGCGCATGTGACGAGCAAGGACTTGCCTCTATTTTCCTAAAAGAATAAAAATACCTGCTGCTATAGCTAGGATACCAAATGCCATGCTAAACATAGCAATTTTAGGAAACAATACAATAAGCCCTATAATAATCAAATAGATAGCAAGCAAAGTGAAACCAATGTTTTTAAATGGGAATTTCATATTAACCTCTGATTTCCGTTAATTATTCAACTCTCATATGAGAGTATAGCTTCAAAATAGTGGTTAACAAGAGTTGCAATATCTAGGATTTTAGTTTTCCCTAATTTTAATTAACTAAGTAATTAATTAAAATTAGGTGACACCCTCAAAAAAGGAATTTATTTATGCCCTACAAAATCGGAAAAAAAAACCCAACCAAAGGCTGGCCTATTTTAAAGAATGAAAATGGCAAATGGAAAGTGAT
>Ga0207159_1016_pt1 | contig 41626 bp, 34 predicted proteins | sample Alteio_BWMinHeat_23_FD_153511 | JGI IMG/M metagenome (GOLD analysis project Ga0207159, IMG submission 153511) | Enriched cells from forest soil in Barre Woods Harvard Forest LTER site, Petersham, Massachusetts, United States -... | ecosystem: Environmental > Terrestrial > Soil > Temperate forest >... | reverse complement strand
GGCTTTTTATTGACGATCAGTCAATATTTGCCTGATCTCACTAAACTTTATGAAAGGATCACGGCGTTCGCCAAGAAAACGCCACAGGCCTTGCGCGCGGTGTATGACAATGCATCATGGCAAGAAAAATCATTTGTAATGACGCAATTGGCCATGCTGGCGATCAAGCAGGGCAGTGCTTTTGTATTGGAAAATCCAGCGTTAGCGGCAGCATTGATTATTCTTTATCAATTATCATCCAAAGTAACAGCAAAGGAGCTTTTAGCCACTTGGGTTGAGAATGGTTTGCGTTACGATTTCTTTGATGAGAGCTTTGATAACAAGTGTCACTTTCAACCTCACCATGGACGTCATACTGAACGTGATTGCATGAAATTTTTGTTAAGTAGGAATGACAACGTAACAATAGGCGTAGACTTTGACGTATATGGTGGCCATGATGATACCATCGCTCGTTATGGCAGGCCATGCTGGAACCAACGGTTCTTTCAGAATTTTTTTTACAAATATACCATGCAGCATGATATTTCAGCAGTGAACACAGTTTGTGATCCTCACTGGCATGCTCCGGCTCAGCATGGTCACGGCTTTCCTGTGGAATTTCTTCATATTCATTATGTAGACAGTACTTTTTGCGATGAATTTACCAATAATTTCGAATCTATCGTAATCACCTGTGTGAATGCTTTATACGATGAGGATCACAAAGATAATAGTATACCGCCTTGGCGGTATGTAGCGATTATTGTTCCCTCGATTATTGGGGTGCTGGCGGCGATGTTTGGTGCTTATAAATATTACCAATATCGACAACGTGCGCGGGGCGCGGCAGTTCCGGTAATAATTCAAGGTGAGCCTGAACCACAGCCAGAAATTGAATTGGAAGTGCTAGACCTTGAAGCGGGCCCTAACAAAAAACGTATTGCTGATTTAGTAGAAAACATTATTACTAAAATAACTGAATTAAAGGAAGGTATTGAAAATGGCGTGACAGGCGAGGTGTCAGAACAGTTAGCGCCCCTATTTGAAAAACACTTAGTGAAGTTACAAGCTGACTTTGACGATCAGCATTTGAAATTCTGCAAAGCGTTTGGGCTCGAAGGTAACGAAGAAGGAAGCATTTGGCAATCACGCATTTTTGATGATCCGGTGCAAGTAGTGTTAGAGGATGGCAGCTTATCTGAACAAGTTTATGAACGAGCGGCGCTAGATAGTTATATTGAGCAACAACGTCGCTTAAATCCACTGGCCAATCTGGTTGATCCTAAGTCGGGTCGTCTAGCTCAAATAGAAGTTCAAGAGGATGGTGAAGGCCAAGTAATCATAAAAGTGAAAGAGACGGAAATAAAGAATCCAGTCACTTTATTTGTTAGAGAGGGGGTGGGTGAATTAGTCGAAGTGAAAGGGGTTTTTGAGGATAATCGGGTTGGGGAAGTCCATCCGTTTACCGGTCATGAAATCGTTAAAACTCAAGCGAGATCGCTCGAGCTGAATGCGCAAGGTCGATCGCAACCTTTCCTAATAAAAAAAGAATTGCAGCGATTTATGGATGCGCACATTGAGCAATTAAAAAAATTAGAACAAGAAATTGATATAGTCATGCAAAAGAATTTAGAAAACGCGGAACAAAAATCGCCGCGATCGCCTAGAAAAGGAGAGCCTTCACCGCCTGCTTCGCCGCGATTATTTTCACTCAGCCAACCTTTGTTAGCGGAAAAGGAAGGGTATGAAGAAATGCCGCGAAAAGTGGTGGTGGAAATACCGGTGAAGTCCCGCTATTCATAAACTAGTTTTCTGTTGGAGGACAAATGTATGGCTTTTTTTACCTTGAAAATTCGGATATAATAGAATAAATTTCAAGGTAAAAAATTCATATGATGATTGAAAGATTAGATTATTTAAATAAAATCAAAATCTCGATATTTTGACATCGACTTTTGTCATCAGGCAGCTTGCACCATGGTGGGAAAATATTTCCAAGCGCCAAGTAAAAGCACCCAAAATTTATTTAGCAGATAGCGGTTTATTGCATACACTATTGGGTTTAAATAATAAAGAAGAACTAGAGAGCCATCCAAAAGTGGGTGCATCCTGGGAAGGTTTTGCCCTGAATACGGTATTAACACAACTAGCAGTACCAATTGAAGAAGCATTTTTTTGGAGTACTTACACCGGCGCAGAAGTAGATTTAGTTGTAATGAGTGGCAATCATCGCTTGGGGTTGGAATTCAAAAGAACAGTAGCGCCTACCCTATCTCGTTCCGTTCATATTGCGCTCAAGGATTTAAAGCTATCACATGTTTATATTATTAACGCTGGTAAAGAAAAGTATCCTCTTGCAAAAAATATTACCGCACTGGGGTTAGAAAAAGTGCCGAGTGAGTTGGAGTCACTTTATTAATTTTGGTAAAAGTATCAATCGTCTTGATTTAATAGCTTCCATCTGCTAGTGTTTCGGCAAAAATTTGTGAGTATGATATGCTGCGAGGTACACGTAAAATTCAACAGCTGTTACAAGAATCTACAAAGACAGTCACTTCCAAGTCCAACCCAAGCACTCATCAAGCAGGCTTTTTATTGACGATCAGTCAATATTTGCCTGATCTCACTAAACTTTATGAAAGGATCACGGCGTTCGCCAAGAAAACGCCACAGGCCTTGCGCACGGTATATGACAGTGCGTCATGGCAAGAAAAATCATTTGTAATGACGCAATTGGCCATGCTGGCGATCGAGCAGGGCGGTACTTTTGTATTGGAAAATCCAGCGTTAGCGGCGGCATTAATTATTCTTTACCAATTAACATCTAAGGTGGCAGCAGATAAGCCATTCGGTTGGCTTGCACTGGATGGTATGCCAGTCTATTACTATGATACGAGTCATGATTCCTGTCACTACAGGCCTTATAGTAAAAATAATAACGAAAAATATTGCCTGGAATTTAAATTAGAAAAGAATTTCTATCACAGCGATGAGACGTTTGATATAACCGGAAGTTTTCAAATATATGGTGGTCGTAATAATAACATCGCTCGTTATGGCTTGCCTTGCTGGGATCAACAATTCTTCCGTAATTTTTTTTATAACTATACAACGCAGCATGCCATTTCAAGAAAATTTACTGTTTGTGAGCATGAATGGTATGCTCCTTCTAATTCCAGTGATCAGTTTGATATATGGCCCGACATTCATGGGGTAGATAATATCCTTTGTACGGAATTTATAAATAAATTCGAATCGATCGTGCTTGCTTGTATTGATTCTTTGTATGTTGAGCTTAACAAAAACCCTAGCGAAGACCTTAGTGAAGACGATGGCAATAAAATGCCTCCCTGGGTGTATGTGGTGATTTTTCTCCCCTCTATGCTCGCGGCATTAGCGGCGATTTATAAGTATTACCAATATCGTCCTCAATTCGCGCCGGAGGCAATCATGCCCGAAGGCGAACCAGAAGGATTAGAGCAGGAAATGGATAATGTCATGCGTAAAAACTTAGAGAATGCGGAACAAAAATCGCCGCGATCACCTAGAAAAGGAGAGCCTTCACCGCCTGCCTCGCCGCGATCACCTAGAAAAGGAGAGCCTTCACCGCCTGCCTCGCCGCGATTATTTTCACTAAGCCAACCTTTGTTAGCGGAAAAGGAAGGGTACGAAGAGATGCCGCGAAAAGTGGTGGTGGAAGTTCGGCAGTCCCTGTGATAGTTTATGTATGTTTCTCTCGTGATTTAACACGTCCAGCAGCAGAATCCCCCAGTCCTTTTTTAACTTGCTTTAACGCGGTCTTATTATCAAAAAGCCATTTTTCTCTCGCAGGAATTTCCATGTTAGGTTCAAGAATAATACGGTCGCCATCCCGAATAACGGTATAACTACTAATGCCTTCCGCAACGCGTCCAAGCGTTATTCGGCCTTTAGAATCTGGTCTAACTTTGAAGGGCTTCGATGCCAAATTTTTTGCTGTCATATTTTTATCCTCTTTCATGCTAATTATAGCAGATGGGTGGGAAATATGCAAAGTGGGATATATAATAAGTGGGAAATTACAGGTTAATTTATTTATTGATTCTGCAGTCAAGAAGATCGAAATCGGTTCGACTATTTATAACATTGTAATTCCCATCGCTCTCAATTAAACTTTGCGAGGTAGGATGACATTGACTTCAAAAAAAGGAATCATTTCATGAAAGCAATTTTGTATCGTTTAATTCTCTCGGCTTTATTTTGTATGTTGCTGACCAGCTGTGCTAAAGGCGGCTTTATGGATTATTTATCTGTTTTCGGCCTTTCTTGAAAGGAACCATCATGAAAGCAATTTTCTATCGTTTATTTATTTTGGCTTCATGTTGCATGTTACTGACCAGCTGTGCAAACGGCGGGTTTATGAGTTATTTATCTGTTTTTGGTCTTTCATAAAAGGAATTTAATATGAAAATTAAGCACACAGCAGTTACCAAATTAGCGCACCTGTTATTACAGGCATCAGTGGTTACTACAACCACCTTATTATTAAGTAATGCCGCGTTTGCACATCATCACCATCATCATTGTAAACGTCATGCGGATATGACCTATCAACCAATGGATTATAAACAAGAAGCTGGCAGGCCGATCGTGATGTGGATGCCGCATTGGTATGTCGGTGCTAACATTGGTATTTCCGATTTGCACGATAATTACACGATTGGTTCAGTGAAAGAAACTGGCCCGGGCGGCAGCGTAGATGCCGGTTATCAATTTTCTCCAATGTGGGGGGTGGAGGCAGGTTACACTGAATATTATAATTCTCGAAATGATCTCGCTGGTACCAATCTTGCAAAAACTTCACATTGGTCGACAGATATTGCTGGCACATTGACTTATCCATTTGGTACTAGCAGATGGAGTGCATTGGGCAAGTTAGGCGTTGCCTATAGTTACGCACGCAAGGATACGCCAGGTGGTGCGACAGCCAGTTCCGGATCAGTTAGCCCTTACGGCGGACTCGGTTTAGTCTATGCAGTAACGCAGAATGTAGACTTTATCGGTCAATGGGCGCGGGCTTGGGGTAATCATTATACTGGTAGTGCAGATTTATATTCTTTAGGTGTTCAAGCAGCATTAGTTTAGAAATTTAATGGCGAGAAGGATTTCAATGCAAATCAAACAATGCATCACGTATTCATTGTTAATAATAGTTGCAGCTATTACTGAAGCACAAGCAGCTACACAAGCAACACCCGCTGCTGTTCAGCCAACGCAAACCACTAATCAACCTGCACCGGCTTTGGTGTTGATTGGCCAAGTGGTTTGGGTAAAGGGGGCTATAATAGCAAGCAATGCCGATGATAATTCTTTACGCCATTTAAAACGTGGTTCCCCTGTGTATCAACATGACAAAATCGAAACCAGTTCCAGTAGCAGCGGGCAAATTGTTTTTACTGATAACAGTATGGTGGCATTGCGTAGTGATACGGTTTTTCAGGTGGATTCGTATAAATACACTCCTGGAAAAAAAGTCAGTGAAGAAAAATACGGTGCCTCGCTGCTTAAAGGCGGTTTTCAAACCATCACCGGTGTTATTTCCAAAGATAATCCGCAAAATTATCAAGTCGTGACGCCTGTTGCGACGATTGGTGTGCGTGGTACCAAATATTCACTATATTATGGATCCCAAGGATTGAGCGTGAAGTTAGACCGAGGAATTATTACTGTTGTTAATCCAGCAGGCAGCTTGGAATTAAACCCTGCGCAAAATCGAGCTTTTGCGACGGTGAATAGTATTGCGCAAGCGCCGCAAGTTCAAGCTAAACCGGCGGCTGTATTCCAAAGTCAGCCGCCCGTGGTGGAAGGCTATACTATCGCACCTGGCACACAACGAACAGGTGGGACGAGTGAAACCAGTAATATCTGTGTTGTGCGCTAGGGTCTATTTACTAATGTGAGTAAAAATGCCATCCCAATTTTCCGGCGGAGGGGATTGTTCAAAATCAGAAATTCGTTGGAGGAATATACTATAAACTTTCACATTTGGATGAGTGCTATATAACACTTCTAATACCGTACGTGCTTTTTTCCATTCTCGTGCAAAATAATAGTCTAATGCAGTATGAAAGCTATTCACTTCATCTATTAGTTGCGGATCGGCAGCGCTGCGTCGACAGATTGGTTCAAAAATTTCAATACCTACTTCTTTCCCTTTGACTCTCACGCGATCGAGTTTACGAAATAAAAATATGGCTTGATTGCGCTCAGTGTGTTCGCTGACAATAATTTCTGCGCCATAATAGTCGTTTAATGCTTCTAAGCGTGAAGCTAGATTGACTTCATCGCCGAGCACGGTATAGCTCCGACGGAATTTTGAACCCATGTCGCCTACATTCATGATGCCACTATTGATAGCCACACCAAAGCGAATCGCAGGTAATCCTTTAGCTTCCAAGGCTGGCTGCATTTTTTTTACGGCGATTTGCATATCGAGCGCGGCACTAATGGCGTGATAGGCGTGACGCTTGTCTTTGACCGGTGCGCCCCAAAATGCCATCAACATATCACCGACATATTTATCAATGGTGCCGCGATATTTAAAAATAATTTCTGTGGTAACGGTAAAAAAATCATTTAGCAATTCTTTAATACGCGAGACATGCATAAACTCAGATAAAGCCGTGAAATTACGAATGTCTGCGAATAATACGGTCATCTCGCGTTCTTCGCCGTACATTCCATAGCTAGCCGTAGATTCTAACATTTCATCAATATGAGTGGCGGGAATATATTGACCAAATATTTCTTTGAGACGTTCACGACGGCGCACTTCAAATAAACTACTGTAAATCATATTGAGAAAGGTTAAGCATATAAAGAAAATGCAGGGTACTATGAAAGAAAAAAAGATGCCTGTTTTTTCCCACAACAGATTGTTACCAAAAATTAAAGTCGCAGGTATTGCAAACGTCGAAACGAAAAGCGTTCGTTGATTGCAAAACGGAAATAAAAATATAAAAATAATACCGAAAAATAGGGTGATAAAAACTTCGACGCCTAATGACCAAGCTGGTTTATAAAAAAAGTGATTGGTGATAATGCCGTTAGCAATGGTTGCTTGAACTTCAATTCCGGGATAAACATTTTGCACGGCCGTCGCTTTTAGATCACCCAGCGCGGTGGCGGAAGTGCCGATAAAAACGATTTTTCCTAAAAATGCATTGGCAGGAAATTTTTTATTAATGACATTGCTTGCTGAATAATAAGGAAAGGTAAAGCTTGGACCAATAAAAGGAACAATAATTTGTCCACTAGAATCGGTCGGAATAAATCGTGCACCAATTTGTATGTCTTCCAGTCGTAATTGATCATGATAAGGAGCAGTAATTAATTTTAAATTGGTTAACCAATAACGCCTTACCGCTTCTAATGCCAGGGAAGGATAAATATAATTTTGAAAGCGCATGAGAAGTAAGGCATGACGGACCACGCCATCTTCATCTGGAAATACATTGATGAATCCTACCCCTTTTGCAGTCGCTTGAATGATCGGAATATTACTAATTACGCCGATGGCATTAAATAAATTTAATTTTTGTTCTGCCGGAGCGAGGGTAAGATCATACGGGGATACTTTATTAACATTTTCAGAATGCGGAATAAAAGCCACCCCTAATACCGTTTCACCTTGAGCTAAGGTTTTGGCTAGTATCAAATCATTATTAAAAAGCGGCTGAACTTTATTCATGTTAAGAATGATGTTACCAGTCGATAAATTGGTGGTTTTAAGTTTTTGTAATACGGTATCCACAATGTTTTCTTCTTTTTCAGAAAAAAGAATATCCAACGCGATCACGACGGCGCCATCGTCTTGTAAATTCTTTATTAAAGTGGCTATTTTAGAACGCGGCCAAGGCCAGCGACCTTGCTCAGTAAGACTGAAATCATCGATATCGACCACCACCACCGGACTTTGTGTTAACTTGGGATGGATTAATACTTGAGTGCGCAACTCTGTGTCGTAAACGATATCGCTGAGTCTAGTAAGAAAATGCCGTATGAAAGGAATGGTGGTAAGTTGAAGCCATACTGCTAGCAGTAATACTATGAAGCCTATGAACATCGGTACCGATTTATTCATGCTAGCTAGCATCCTGCTGCTATGTATATAAATATTATACGATAAAAAACTTTATAGCGCCGGGCAGATTCTGAAAGTTTGTTGTTGGTTCGGTTGAGTGGTTAAATTGCCATTACCAATGGCTGCCTGGCCATAACTCACCATCGTCGTGGTGGGTGAACCTATAGAGGCAATTAAAGATTCAATAATGGAAAGTGTATCCTGTTGATCGGATTCAGATAATAGCAGACCAAAATTACCATTTTGCGCGATGAGCTGGCCTAACATAGTGGTCATTAAAAGGTTTTGTCCATTGGAAAGGAAGACATAATTTTTAGTGGTTAGATTAACTAAATTCAATAATCCGGTACCAAAGGCATCCGTGCCAGAACCAGTTAAAATGCTGCCGCCAAAAAAGAAAATTGTTCCGCTATAACTGCTGTTGTTGCCAGAAAAGACGAGTATGCCGCTATTCGATTTCTTTATGCTGGCAGAGCCGATTAAGTTACCTGCTAAGGTGGTGATTGCTGTGTTAGAAATGATTAATTGTCCTGAGCTCATTGTACCAGTGCCGGTAAATTTAATGTCATGATTGCCATTAATAGGTGTGTTGGCAGACAGGAGGAAATTATTAGATAAAGTAGCAGAAAGCGTGGAGTGTAAGGAACCTCCCATAAGGTTTAGTTGACCCGTTCCTAATGCATTATTTGCAGCACTAATTTCGATTGGCCCACCTACTAAATAGATCGGGCCGCTGAAATTGCTGTTACTTCCACTGAAAGTGAGTGTGCCACCACCGGCTTTGTAAATGCCACCGTTGCTGCTTAAGTTGCCGCTAAGAACGGTGTTGCCATTGGATTCAATATATAAGATAGGATCACCAATAACACCATTACCTGAAAAAGTAAGGCCGCCACTGCCACCAATTAAGGTATCAAAATCTAGTTGGTAGTTGTTTGGTAATACCGTTGAGGAAACTGTGGATTTTAAGTTGCCACCATCGAGGAAAAATTCTCCGGTACCTAATGGGTCAACTCCACCGCCCACTTGTAATGTACCGCCGGATAATAAAACACCGCCAGTTAAAGAAGAATTATTTGAACTATTAACGTTTGCTAAATTAGTAGAGAATTCGACAGTGCCATTACCACTTATATTGCCATTCAAGTTAGTGGTGCCGCTGCCAAAAGCGAAGAACCCGCCATTGAACGGACTCGTAGTATTATTCGCTATATTGCCATTAAATGTGGTGCTGCCGCCGCTGCTGCTTTCGGATTTGATAAATGACGTGTCACTTAAGGTTAAATTGCCATTAAATGTTGTCGTGCCGGCACCTGAGGTGAACAAGTCCGCGCCATTAGTTAATGTGACATTACCATTCAGCTGCGTATTAGCCGTGTTATTGATCTTAATGTTCGAAGCATTGATTGTCCCTGTGCCCGTCATGGTAATGTCATGGCTACCGCCAATAAAAAAGGTAGCATTGGTATTGGTCGCGGAATAATTATTGGCGAGGGTCGTGGCGACTGTCGAGCTTAAAGTACCTGTTCCTGCAAAGACTAAGGAGCTCGTACCCAAGGCGTTTGATGCTGTGCCAATGGATAACGTTCCAGAATATAAATTTGTTGTACCACTAAATCCAGAATTGGGACTATTAATATTTAACACGCCAGAGGAACCATATTCGGTAAGATTACCAGTCCCGCTCACATTTCCTGTTAATGTTGTTGTGCCACCATCGACTTCTAAAAATGATGAATTGTTTAAAGCCATGCTGCCACTTAAATTAGTGGTGGCTCCTGACTCATTAAATAAACCAGCACTGTTATTAAGAGTGAGATTTCCTGTTAAATTAGCGGTACCGCCATCGACTTCTAAAAATGATGAATTGTTTAAAGCCATGCTGCCACTTAAATTAGTGGTGGCTCCTGACTCATTAAATAAACTAGCACTGTTATTAAGAGTGAGATTTCCTGTTAAATTCGTTGTGCCGCCGTTTACTTCTAAAAATGACGTGTCGTTTAAAGTCATGTTACCGCTCAAGTTAGTGGTGGTGCCGGATTCGGTAAACAAACCTGCGGTGTTACTCAGAGTAAGATTGCCCGATAAATTGGTTGTTCCGGTGTTAGTAATCGAAACGTCAGTGCCATTGAATGTCCCTGTCCCGCTCAGGGTGATATTATTGCTGCCGCCGATGGTTGTCGTATTACCACCAGTTGCTGAAATAGTATTGGCCAGTGTGGCACTTGTGGTTGCGGCTAAAGTACCGCCATCAAAAAGAAGAGTGCCTGTTCCCAAGGCATTCGTTGCAGTTCCGACATTGATAGTGGCTCCAAAGAATTCAGTCTCGCCGCTGTAACTAGAATTATTCGGGCTATTAATATTTAACGTACCACCCGATCCATTCAGAAAACCTGAGCCACTCACATTTCCTGAGACAGTTGTCGTCCCGCCATCGCTTTCTAAGAATGAGGTACCATTTAAAGCTAGATTGCCGCTGATAGTCGTGGTCCCTGATTCATTAAATATTCCAGCAACATTACTTAAGGTAAGATTGCCCGATAAATTGGTTGTTCCGGTGTTAGTAATCGAAACGTCAGTGCCATTGAATGTCCCTGTCCCGCTCAGGGTGATATTATTGCTGCCGCCGATGGTTGTCGTATTACCACCAGTTGCTGAAATAGGGTTGGCCAGTGTGGCACTTGTGGTAGCGGCTAAAGTACCGCCATCAAAAAGAAGGGTGCCTGTTCCCAAGGCATTCGTGGCAGTTCCGACATTGATAGTGGCTCCAAGGAATTCAGTCTCGCCGCTATAACTAGAATTATTCGGGCTATTAATATTTAACGTACCACCCGATCCATACAGAAAACCTGAACCACTAATATTTCCTGAGACAGTTGTCGTCCCGCCATCATTTTCTAAGAATGAAGTACCATTTAAAGCTAGATTGCCGCTGATAGTCGTGGTTCCTGATTAATTAAATATTCCAGCAACATTACTTAAGGTAAGATTACCCGATAATTTAGTTGTTCCGGTGTTAGTAATCGAAACGTCAGTGCCATTGAATGTCCCTGTCCCGGTCAGGGTGATATTATTGCTGCCGCCGATGGTTGTCGTAAAACCACCCGTCACTGAAATAGGGTTGGCCAGTGTAGCAGTCGTGGTAGCGGCTAAAGTACCGCCATCAAAAAGAAGGGTGCCTGTTCCCAAGGCATTCGTCGCAGTTCCGACATTGATAGTGGCTCCAAAGAATTCAGTCTCGCCGCTGTAACTGGAATTATTCGGGCTATTAATATTTAACGTACCGCCCGATCCATTCAGAAAACCTGAACCACTCACATTTCCTGAGACAGTTGTCGTTCCGCCATCGCTTTCTAAGAATGAGGTATCATTTAAAGCTAGATTGCCGCTGATAGTCGTGGTCCCTGATTCATTAAATATTCCAGCAACATTACTTAAGGCAAGATTACCTGAAAAATTAGTTGTTCCGGTGTTGGTAATCGAAACGTCAGTGCCATTGAATGTCCCTGTCCCGGTTAGGGTGATATTATTGCTGCCGCCGATGGTTGTCGTAAAACCACCAGTCACTGAAATAGGGTTGGCCAGTGTGGCACTTGTGGTAGCGGCTAAAGTACCGCCATCAAAAAGAAGGGTGCCTGTTCCCAAGGCATTCGTTGCAGTTCCGACATTGATAGTGGCTCCAAAGAATTCAGTCTCGCCGCTATAACTAGAATTATTCGGGCTATTAATATTTAACGTACCGCCCGATCCATTCAGAAAACCTGGGCCACTCACATTTCCTGAGACAGTTGTGGTTCCACCATCATTTTCTAAGAATGAAGTATCATTTAAAGTCATGCTGTTGCTGATAGTCGTGGTACCTGATTCAATAAATAATCCTGCACTATTGCTCAGAGAAAGAGTGCCTGATAGGTTAGTGGTTACTGTGTTTTCAGGCTCTAAGGAAGCATTATTAAAGGTACCAGTGCCTGATAAAGTAAAGGTATTGCCCCCACTAAGAATGGTATTGCAGGTACTTGTGACGCAACCTGTACTGGTGACAGAATAATTGTTACTCAGGGTAAGAGGTGTGTTGATTTTCACTGTCCCGTTATTGAACGTTATTGTACCTGTGCCTAAGGGGGTTGTAGCAACGTTAAGATTTAAAGTCCCATTCACTAATTCATAACCACCGCTAAAAGTATTATTGAGGCTATTAATGTTGACTATAGAAGTGTTTTTTTGAAGAAGGTTACCAGACCCGCTAATATTTCCATTGATGGTCACATGACTGGTATTTTGTACTTGAAGGAAAGAAGTATCATTCAAAGTAATACTGCCGCTAAAGGTAGGAGTCCCTGCTGATACGAGTATATCCGCGCCATTGCTTAAGGTGAGATTGCCAGTGATGGATGCCGTGCCTGAATTATTCACAGTCATTTGTGAACCAGAACCGCTCAGTGTGCCTGTTCCGGAAAGGGTAATTGCGTTGCTACCACCTATATTAAAATTCGTGTCATTCGTATCAGAATAATTATTTGCTATTGTTGCGGAAGAAATAGTTGAGCTGAGTGTTCCGGCAGTAAACACGATGGGACCCGTGCCCAAAGCATTATTTGCCCCAATGCCTATGGTGCCGCCATTTGCATTGATCGTTCCGCTAAAAGAGGCATTATTACCTGAAATATTCACGGTTCCACCACCTGCCTTCGTTAGCGTGCCAGAACCACTTAAGTTACCGGTTAAATTATTGGTACCTGTACCTAAGGTCGATAAAGTAGTACTAGACGTCAATGTTCCTGCCCCGCTTAATGTGAGAGTATTCGAAGTAGTAACGCTGCTGTTTGCAGATAATGTGTATGGATTAGCAATAGTGGGATTGGCTGACGTTGAGCTTAATGCTCCGCCTGCTAAAGTCAAAGTGCCTGTGCCAAGGGGGCCACTAGTCACATTGCCCGTGCTGCTCGCTCCTAATGTGATTGTGCCTGTGTTGAGTGTCGTACCGCCGCTAAAAGTGCTAGCACCTGCTAAAGTGAGGGTTCCCGAGCCATTTTTGACTAAGCTGCCGGTGCCGCTGATCACGCCACTGAAGGTGGTGCTGGTATTGCCACCGATGGTCAAGTTACCAGAACCGAGTGATACATTACCGCCTGTGCTGCCACCACCCGAGAGAGAAGCAATCGTATCGTTGAAATTATTTAAGTTGAAAGTGGTATTAGCCACGTTTGCTAAAACAACAGCACAACTGCTTGAGATAGCATTACCCACACCCGCTGTCACAGAGCCAGAATCAATGGTTAACCCACCGGTGAAAGTTTCTGGTGTTGTGCTGAAGGTGAGAGTGCCAGGTCCGCTGACTGTTACCCCTTTTGCCCCGGTATTAGTAATATTTGAGCCTATGCTAAAAGAGCTGATTGCATCGATGATTCCTTCATTTGCACCGAAACCAATCGCACGGGTGGAGCTATTCGTACTGGTTATGCCACCGCCCGAGGTATAAGCCAGTGCGCCAGATGTGATAGTGAGTGTGTTGGTGGCGTTGAAGTTAAGTGTGCCGCCTGCTAATAACAATGAATTAATGGTGGCGGTAGATGCGGTCGTATTGCTTGTTAGTTTTACATTATCTCCTGCGGTAAGAGAATTAAGGATATATTCAGTTCCTGGCACTAGTAAACGCATGCCAGTTGTATTTGAACCCGTATCATAAGTTACAAAATCTGTTGCTGAGCCGCTGGTGGAAGTAGTTCCCATGGCAAATGGCATGATTGGCGCACTGGCTGAATTTAAAGCGCCGCCGCCAACGAGTTCTCCATTGCCTGTACTGGGTGCCGTAGTAAATCGAATATTAGCGACATTTGCACCTGGAGCGAGGTTATTAGTCTGACCGATACCTTGGAACAAGAGGGCCGCCCCCGCACTCCTATTTAAACTAGCAAAAGTCAATATAGTCGAGCCACCTGCGCCGGAAAACACTGTAACAGTAGAAGTATTTGTGGGAAGCGTTAGCGCACCCACCGATTGCGAGGCGGCTGCGCTACCATTACCTTTAAATATAAACTGACCGCCATTTAACGTCAGTGCATTCGTAGTGCTAACGCGGTTGGTCTTATTTGTCCCAGTGTTGTCTAATGTCAGCGTGCCGCCTTGATTGACTGTAAACGTGGTGCTGTTCGCTGTACCATTGCCACTCAAAATAAGAGTGCCGCTAGTGATGGTGGTTGCGCCAGTATAAGTATCAGCAGCTGATAAGGTTAAAGTACCTGTTCCTAATGCGGATAATCCACCGCCCGCACCGCTAACAATCCCAGTAATAGCACTGCTTGCCGACGAGGTATTCAGAGTGAGTACATTCGCTCCCAGTGCCACAGCAGGAAGGGTAATCGTACCGCCTGTTAAGGTTGCTGCAGCTCCTACGGTTACTGGCGTAGTATAGCTTTGTGCGCCCGTAGTCGTGACATTGGCATTAAGATTAATTCCCGTTGCTGCAGTGCCACCTGTGGCGGTGACACTGGTTAAGGGGGTTGTGTCTCCTAAGTCGGCACCGATGGTGATGCTTCCTGATGTTTTCGTTGTCATCGCTAAGTTAAAGCTGCCATCCAGTGTGCCTGTAATGGAAATAGTGCCTGTTGCCGTAGTGTTACCTGCAGAAAGTGTTAATCCCTTTCCCGAGCCTAACAACGAAATCGGTGTCGTAATTGAAATATTTTTATCAGCGGATAAAGTTAATGTGGTGGTATCTGCTGTTTGCCAAGCGCTTGTCCCTTGTAAGTTTGAAACGCCACTGACTGTGATGTTCCCAGCTGAACCGCCCGATGTCCCTGTATTTGTTGTCGTGACGACGATGTTTGCATTGTGCAGAGCGGCGCCTAAATCACCTGAATATAAGTTAGATGTTGCTGTCCCGGAGGTGGGCCCATAGGTATTGCTTGCGAGAGCAATACCAGTACTTGGGCTGGTGTCAGTGATATTGACATTGGCAGGATCAAGTAGCCATGTTCCAAAGTTACCATAAGGCGCGTTTAAATCAATGGATATTCCGCTGATGTCTAAGTTATATCCGGAAGTTTCAATATTTCCGCCATTGCCCCCCTGTAAGCCACCGCGGGCACTTATGCTGCCATAGGCAAGAGTCGCTAAGTCAGACCAAACAACGATTTTCCCGCCATTGCCGTTCAACAAAGCATTGGCATTCAATACCGCACCTGGGTCGACCTGAGTTGTTAGGGCATTGGGTTCGGGGCCCAATCCTTGTTGATTGCCACCCACTAAAATTTCGCCGCCACCCTGGTCACCGCTAGCATCTAATTTAGCGGATGATTGAACATGCACATTGTCCCCTAATACTTTTATGGTGCCGCCCGTTTCACCGGAATTTTTACCTGACACATCAATTTTTCCCGAAACATTGACATTGCCGTTACTAGCCAACAAGATCACATCGCCATTTTGTTTTGCCACGGATCTTGCTACCGCGACGCCTTGCATATCAATTACGTTACTCACCACACCTTGTGCTTGTTTTGCTGTTAATAAAACGGTGCCGCCATCGGCGAGTAATGCGCCGCTATTCTTGACACTCGCTCCCAGGGGATGACTGTCAGCGCCATTTTCTATGGCGAAATTAATCATTTGATCGCCGTAGAAATCAAGGGTGAAGGTATTGCCTGACGCTAATACGATGTTTCCCAAACGGGCTTGAATAACTCCGCTGTTCACTACACTTTTGCCAACAATTACAGCTAAGCCATAATCAGCGGTTTTAATCGTGCCTTCATTAATAATTGAACTATCATAGGGTGAAGGCCGATCGAAGATGTACTTACCGGCCAGGAAATTTTCATTGGATATATCCGTCGTTGAAGCAATAATACCGCCCACATCCACGACTGATCCGGGGCCAAAATGAATGCCAGCTTGGTTGATTAAAATAATTTTACCGTTCGCAGTTAATGTCCCATAAATTTGTGAGGCGCCATTCGTCGCATTAACACGATTGAGTGCAACGGAATTAGAATTTGGCTGAACAAATTGCGTTTTTTCACCTGAATCAATATTAAATTTTTGCCATTCAATAATTGCTTTGTCTGAGCCTTGGTTGATTACCGTATTACCTGGAGATTGGCTGATGGTGGCAGCGCCGTTGGTTACCATGCCGCCCTCTGGATTGGCACACACAGAAGAATAGGTACCGAACATGCCGATACTGAAAAGGAGGAACTTGACCAAGCAACTCGTATTTAAGATCTTCATAATTAGATACTTTTTTTCTTTTGAAGAGCTGGAAAATACCATTTTCTTCCACTCCGTTTTTTTAATTTTTAATATCTATGGCATAAGTATAGAAGGTATGTGCCAGAAATGTTGTTGAACAGTAGATGACAGTTAACCAAATTTTTGATATAAAATTAATAAGTTAGGAGTGAGACTACTCAGCAGGATGCAGGATTTTGAAAAATAGAATAATTTCTTTAACCGCTTTTTTTTTTCTTTTTCTGGGTAGTTATACCTTAGGATTTGCGGCTATTTTGCCGGTTCAGAACTTTTTGCCAGGTAGTACCCAACCTGGCGTGATGAGTAATTACCTATCGCAAAAAGCTCATCACGGACTTCTGCCATTACCCCCGAGGAGACCCATTTTACCCGAGCAACCTTCATTTGGTCCGGAAGCCGGTGTGGTTAGTTTTAAATTAACCAAAATTATTATTGAAGGAAATCATGTTTATACTCAGCAACAATTATTCCCGCTTTATAAAGATCAATTAAATACCAATATTACGGTCGCTAAACTGGCTGCTTTAGTGCAAAGCATTACGAATTTCTATCATAACAATGGTTATATTTTATCGGAGGCTTATCTACCTCCGCAGCGTATTCATAATGGTGTGGTGCAAATCAAAATTATTGAAGGCTATGTTGATAAGGTAACCATCGTTGGTAATCCCAAAAAAGCACGAAAAATATTAGAAATTTATGGCGCTAAAATCGAGCAATCTAAACCGTTGCAAGAAAAAGTGTTGGAACGCTATATGTTATTGGCTAACGAAATTCCGGGCATGACTGCAAAAGCGGTTTTAGAACCCTCAAAAAAAGTGGTAGGCACGACCAATCTTACTATTACCGCAGAAGAAAAAAGTTATTCTGCTTATTATTCCTATGATAACTATGGTTCTTTGTTTTTAGGCCCACAAGAAAATTCATTGGGTGGGACGCTGAATTCTATTTTGTTACCAGGCGATCAAGCGAGTGTTTCTTTGGAAGAAACGACTCGTCCGAAACAATTAAGATATTATGATGTGCATTACCAAAGCTTGATTGGTAAAGATGGTATGTATGCAAATATCGGGAAAAATTATTCAACTACTCGGCCCGGGTTAAATCTAACAGCATTAAAGGTGAACGGTCAGTCAGTGACCTATTATTCGAATGTCTATTATTCAGTGCTGCGTACACGTGAGGCAAGTTTTATATTGGACGCTGGTTTTAATTATATCGATAGCCAAGTGACTATCACTCCTGCCACTTTACTGTTATATAGGGACCATCTTCGGCCTATAGATGTCGGTGGCACTTATGATTTTATTAATCATGCAAATGGTTCTGCCTCGATTGGTCTGCATTACACACAAGGATTAAATATTTTTGGCGCATCCAATAGTCCAATTTCCACAACCACTTCACGTTTTGCAGCCGACGGTGTTTTTTCGAAATTTAATTTACAGGTAATGTATCAACAACCTTTTGCCAAAAAATTTGAATTTTATATTTTGGCGACAGGTCAATATGCGTTTAATCCTCTGCTTGTTTCAACTCAATATGCCTATGGTGGTTATCTGATGGGTCGCGGTTATGATCCGGCAGAAATCATTGGTGATAGTGGTTTAGGTGAAGCCGGAGAGTTGCGGATGAATCTCCAGCCAAATATACCTCTGGTTCAATCTATGCAAGCGTATATATTTTATGATGCGGGTGCTATTTGGAATATTAAAAATTTACCGGAGGTGAAGAAAAAACAAAGCATTACTTCTACTGGTTTTGGTGCTCGTTTTACTTTTACTAAATTCGTAACCGCCAACGTGATGTTTGGCCAGCCATTAACGAAACAAATATTTGCCGAAAGTTTGCGTGGTCGTGGTCGCTGCCCCCGTGTACAATTCAGTATTATGGCGTCTATTTAGCACAAATTATATTATGATGAAAAATTATCTGTGGACGACTTCAAAAGCCCGATTACATTGTTTGCGTTCTTCGGGAGAGGAAAATTACTAGTCTCTGGAATGGATGTCCTTGCTCGCCTTGCGCGGTTTTTTTTTTCAAAAATTCGATCGGGACGGACTCGTGTCCTCGGTTGCTGAACGCCGTCCATGGCAGCAACGCCCGATCGAATTTTTGAAAAACAAAACCGCTCCGGCGGCCGGCCATCCATTGGACTCCAGCAGAATTGTTTTCTTGTTACGCTCAACCAAGGAGCCACCTTGACTTCGTGTGGCGTTTTGCATAAATCATTTTTCATATAATCGTATAATCGTAGGGTGGATTAGACGCGTTTTTTGCGTCGTAATCCACCAAGGTTACTCCCTGAATCAAACGGCTCCGTTTGACTGAGAAGATGTGCAATATGGCCGAACAGTGTGCCCAATATCATTGATCAAATACATTTTTTAGAATTGACAAGCCATTTATCTGTAGCTACAATTAAATCATGAGAATTGATTTTGATATAGAAAAATCCAAGAAAAACATTCGAGAAAGAAATTTATCCTTTGAGGAGGTTTCTGAATTTGATTGGGAAACTGCGCTTTATACCGAAGATGATCGAAAACTATATCCAGAACGACGCTTTATTGCCGTAGGTTACTTAGGAAAGCGATTACATGTAATTTGTTTTACTCCCATTGATGAGGGAGTGCGCATAATCAGTTTTCGTAAAGCAAACTCACGAGAGGTAAAAAAATATGACAAAGAAACCACTAACCAATAAATCAGGAAATGTTAGGGAGCTAACAAGTAAAGATATTCGCGCTATGCGACCCGCAAGCGAAGTATTACCAAAAAAACTACTAGAAGCACTGCCAAAACGTAGGCGGGGTGAGCGTGGCCCACAGAAAGAACCAAAGAAAATTCTTGTGACAAAACGCTATGAACCGATGGTATTAGACTATTTCAAGTCTACTGGACCAGGATGGCAAAGACGCATTGATGATGTACTATTGGCGTATATAAAAAAACATCCTAAGAATCATAATCAACAAAAGGGTCAGAAGCATGTGAAGCATCAGAAACGTTCACGAAGTGCTGCGTAGTTAATATTTATTGTGGTTTTAAAGTGTCGGATAAGCAGCGGCTGTTGCCAGCCGCTACTTATCCGACAACGTTACCGGCTTAAATGGTAACATTTATTTTAAGGCAACTCGATTAAATCTCTGTACTCGATCATTTTCAGCTCAACTATAATCAAAAAAAAAGATATAACTGCATAGCAATTAATGCTAATTTACACACATTTTTTATCACGAGAGATTTTTATGAGTTTGAGTAGATTTCAATCATTTAAACAACCATTAGCAAATTTTACCAACCGAATGCTAGCAAATCGTTATCATCTCTGTCATTTCACCACTTCGTGTAGCTATGATAATGGTGCGCATATTACGCCCGCAGAAAATCATCTTCTACAACGAATGAAAGAAGGAAACATTTTAGTTAAAATTATCAGTAACAAGGAATCGACCATCCTTTATCGTTCATCGTGGCAACAAAATATTAGTCAATTGCTTGATTATGAATTTCGCGCCCCACTTCGTAAACAAAGTCGACCCGATTCGTTATTTTATAGATATAGTCATTTGCAGGACCGGATTAGCTGGGAATGGTCAGGCTATAATTTAGATAGCAAAAAGATTATTGAGCATACTCATACAATTAAGACATCAACTACTTTAATTTCTCACCGTTTGCACACTACAACTTATAACCTGGAAAGTCTCATTCCTGTAGGAAATCTTTATGATGCCGAATATTGCGTAATAAAAGCGATGTTTAATCGGAGTGCTTTCACTTCTTACCGTGGCTGGGTATCCACCAATCGCTTCCAAGTTTTGCTTTATAAATTTATTTATGTAGATCTTTTACGAATTGCCTATTTAGATTTTAATGAATTTAAAAATCATGTTGACAAAGAAAGCAACACGAAAACGAACGAAGTGCTCGCCCAACTAAGCAGAGAAAGCTTGAGTGGAATTTTAGTGGATTTAACAAAAATTAATGCTTCTGATCGAGAAGATAATGTAGGCAAACAACATAATGAAGCCTTATCGGAAGCATGCCAGCTTGCTAGAGTAAGACAGTGCGAGCTTAGAACATTATTTAATAAAAATCTACCGATTATTTTTTACAACTCAAAAAAACAAACTGTTAGAGTTTATACTGCGCAACAGCAAGACGAGGATGAGCATAAAATTAGCCTAAAGTGCTAATAATTTATGTAAAAATCCAGACTTAATCAGGAATGTTGGTTAGATTTCAGAATTTTGTAAGATTAAGTCATATTTAATTCATCATCAGCAATTACAACAAAAATATGCAGATTTAGAATCGCGTCATAAGGATAGCCAAGATCAGCTGCGGCAATTGAATATAGTTACAATATCATTGATCACGATGATGATGTGCCCGTTGACATTTCCAACTACCTTAGTTACTCTGGTAAAAATAATTACAGGTTTAAGCTCATGTCTCATTGCAAACCACAAGCATATCCATTTCAGAGCAATTCTGCTCACGATGCTGTGGTACGCGCAAATTCATCTGCCTTACTTCTACTCCTTACTCGCCTGTCTTAGCAGCCACCATCGTTTTGTACGCTAAGATAGGGCCTAGCAAAACCACCACAAAACACCCTTGATTGATAATTTTTATCCTAATCGAAGTAAATAGTGAGGCGTTATGAAATTCAATCGTGCTATCGGTCCCATCGGGTTATTGTTCGCAGGAATAAGTAGTGTTATTGGTTCAGGCTGGCTTTTCGGTCCTTTGTTTGCTGCGCAAATTGCCGGTCCTGCGGCAATATTATCCTGGTTGGTCGGCGGTATTCTTATGATTATCATTGCCCTCACTTTCGCTGAATTAGGCAGTGCTTTCCCCGTCGCTGGTGGCATGATTCAATTCGCGCAATACAGTCACGGACCATTAGCTAGTTTTCTCATTGGTTGGATGGTGTGGATATCCAGTGTTGCTGTGGCACCCGTTGAAACTATGGGTATTATTCAATATGCCGCAAATTATATTCCCAGTTTAATGCACACTGTCCAAGAGACACGAGTATTGTCGAGCCTGGGAATTGTTGTTGCCGCCGGTGTGATGTTTATCATGTGTTTATTCAATTATTACGGCGCATTATTTTTTAGCCGTTCAAATAGCGTCATCACTGCCGTTAAATTAATCGTGCCAGTGACTACCGTGATTTTGTTAATGTCTTCTAGTTTTCATGCCAGCAATTTTCACGGCGCTTCACCAGGTGGTTTTGCTCCTTACGGTTGGCATGGAATTTTAGCTGCTTTGCCTTTAGGCGGTGTGATTTATTCATTTATTGGTTCGAACACAGTGTTGCAATTAGCGGGTGAAACCAAAAATCCACAACGCAGTATTCCAATTGCGTTAATTGTCTCGATGATTTTTTGCATGATTTTATATGTATTGTTACAAGCGGCCTTCATTGGTGCCATTCCACCGTCTGCTTTTGCAGAAGGTTGGAGTAAATTGCATTATGCAGGCGACACCGGCCCATTCTCTGGCATCATGGTTAGTTTAGGGTTTGCCTGGTTTGTCATGGTTATTTATGCGGATGCATTAATATCGCCATTCGGCACGGGTTATGTTTTCACTGCTTCGACCGCACGTGTTACCTACGGTTTGAGTGAAATAGGGTTTTTACCCGCTGCTTTAAAAAAATTAACTAAACGCGGTGTGCCATTGCGCAGTATGATTTTAAATTATATTGTTGGATTGATTTTATTTATGCCCTTTCCAGGTTGGCAAAAATTAGTTGGCTTTGTGATTTCATGTTTTATTGTTTCATACATCATCGGGCCGATTTCATTAGTGGTGTTGCGCAAAACACAACCGGATACGCATCGTCCTTTCACGCTACCTTTTGCTAAAACTTTTGCATTGTTAGCTTTTTACATTTGTAATTTATTAATTTTCTGGACTGGCTGGCATACTGTGTCGCGCATGATGATAGCGATGAGCATTGGTTTGATATTTTTTACCTATTATTGTGCACGCGAAAAAAATATTTGGAAGAGCCAATGGCGAACTTCATGGTGGATTATTCCACATTTTGTAGCATTATCCGTGATATCGTATTTGGGAACATTTGGTGATGGGAGGAATATCTTAGCATTTGGTACGGATTTTGTATGGATAGCTATGTTAACAGTAATTACGTTTTATTTTGCCTTGCGATCATGTGCCACCAAGGTGGTGGGAAAAATCGTGATGTAAACTAAGTTTACAATTACTTGATCATAAGTTATAATTTCAAAATAAGGAGTGTAAAAAAGTGAGGAGTAGCAAAGTGAATAAAAAAATTGTAAAAAAATATAAATATACTGGATTGGGGTTTCCTATAGAGCTGCATAATGTTGAAATGATCAAGTATGAAGGTGAGTTTCATCCTAAAATTAATGTTAGAAAAATAGCTGATGCAACTATTAAGTTACTTGTATCGCAAGAGAGCCGGCTTACTGGTAATCAAATAAAATTTATTAGATCATATTTTTCCATGAGTCTTAGAGATTTTGCTAAAGTGGTGAATGAATCTCATACGGCTGTTAAAAAGTGGGAAGATCATTTGGATGAAGTTACCAATATGGATCTGAACATCGAGATTATGCTGAGGTTGTATATTTACGACCAAGTAGTTACCAAGATTGAAACAAAAAAAATTGAGTTTTATAATCGTTATGTTGAACTGACAAAAATATTTTTCCAGCATCAATCAGTGCGTTAATTTTTATAAAAATTGGCAATGGATCGTAGTAAATGCCGGATCGTAGCGGCGGGTAATAATTTGCAAATATAGACAGTAACAATACCATTACCAATTGCTATCCATAAAAAAACTTGATTCACTGTTAAGCCAATTTTTAACATAAACATCGTTACCACCGCCGCTAACACCATAAATAACGCATTCATCACATTATTGCAGGCAATCACGCGTGCGCGATGAGCTTGTTCGCTACGTTGCTGTAAAATGGTGTACAATGGCACGGTATACAGACCGCCGCAAATTGCAATCAGCAAAACATCAAAAGTAATTCGCCAGCCATTGAATGAAGATAAGAATCGTTGCAAGTTGGTTAATTCACTGTTCATCAAAATAGGTATATGGGTGGTAGCAAAAAAGAGATCCATAGTAAATAACGTCATGCCTAGAGCGCCGAGTGGTACATAGTTTGCGTGTACCTTGCCTCGTAAAAGTTTATTGCACAACAATGAGCCTAAGGCAATGCCGGTGGAAAACAGCGCAAAGAAAAAGGTCACTACATGTTGATTACTGTGTAAATCATTTTTGGTAAACACAGGAAATTCAGCTAAAAAAGTTGAACCGATTAACCAAAACCATGAAATGCCTAGGATACATAAAAAAATATCCCGCCGTTGTTTTGAATATTGAATAATTCGCCAAGTTTCTCGAATAAAATTGTAATGAATAGCTAGCTGAGCATGAGTGGCTGTTGATTTCGGTATAAATAAACTACTAAGCAAACCTGCTAATGCGGCGGAGCATATAATAATAGAAATAAACCCATCGCCGTGTGGGTAGAGAATTAATATTCCTCCTATAATTGTGCCAATTAATATCGCTATAAAAGTCCCTGCTTCAATTAAACCATTGCCAGCCAGTAATTCATTATCTCGCAATTGTTCAGGTAGAATCGCATATTTGAGCGGACCAAAAAAAGCAGATTGCGCGCCTAGTAAAAATAATACTAATAATAATAGCGCGGTGTTATTTAAATAAAATCCCATGGTGGCAGTTAACATTAAAATAATTTCTGCAAATTTAATTAAAACAATTAATCGCGGTTTAGGATATTTATCTGCTAATTCTCCTGCAGTTGCAGAAAATAAAAAGAATGGCAAAATGAAAATGCCGGCGGCGAACGTCACTAAAATTTGTGGGTTGATACCGATGGATGTAGTGCCGCGATAAATAATTAATATCGCCAGTGCGTTTTTAAATGAATTACCGTTAAACGTGCCGAGAAATTGGGTAATGAACAATGGTAAAAATCGGCGAGTTGCTAGCAGGTTAAATTGATTTGCCATTAGTGAGCTCTAATAATCATAAACATGTTCAATCGCAATAATCGTATTATCTTGTTGTAATTTGCTTAGTACGGATATTAATTCATTTACCGGGACTAATATGGCGACTCTTTGTAAACTGGGATGGGTGAGTATGTCCATAGTAAATAAAATACCGCCCTGGTTTAAAGAATATTTCCAATCTCGCGGTGTGATGAGGGTAAACATAATCACATGATTTCCAGCAATATCGACAAAGCGCAGCTCAGTGTCATTTAGTTTAATAACAGTATCAGTAAAAGGTTGTTCACGAGGAAAAGTAGCAATATAGCTTTGTGGATTTATGGTGCTGATTTGATGAATATTGGAATTATTTTTAAATAACAGGGCAGATGTATTATCTATCCATGCATAAGTAGTTGCACTTTCTTCACCATAAGCAGCATGAGAACCTAAGGTAATGAGAGAGGCATACGTAGCCTTAATACTATATTCTAAACTTAAAATTATTTTTCTTTCCCATTTTCTAATCATATGTGGACCAGTCCAGCTGGTTTCAGTCCATAAGCCGCGTAAACTATTTGCAAAGGAAAATTCAAACCAAGGCCGCACTGGAATGAAATCTACGTATTCTTGCGCCACTTTTTGCGCATATTTATCTTCGTCAGTTTGTTGGTTCGCACTCAATGATTCAGTAAGTCGCCCGATAGTGTTTTCATAAATTCCTTTAATAGTGTATTCGGCCGAGAAACTAATGCCGATGACCCATAGCATTAAATGATCACCCGAATTTGATGGCAAAGATTTAGTGAATTGATAAACAGTATGATAACCGCACCAGTATTGTTGAATGGAGGAAAAATAAGGAAAGCCACTGGGGAGATTATTTTTTAAAAAATCAGCGTATTCTTGTGCGCTATAAACAATGTACCATTCTGGAAAAGTGAGATAAGTGCTGCTAAGCGGGCGATGATAATTCACAATTGTGGATTGAATTTTTCTGACCTTGCTGGGGATAACTTGAGCAATATCATTGGCGGTAAGGTTGCTTACCTTGTTGGGTGCCGGACAATTATTTATTCCAATGATGGCGGTAATTGCCGCAATGGCTAAGATTATAATAATGAATAACACTATGATTTTTATAAAACATTTTAAACAGCGATAAATCCACATGGTTACCTCAAATACGTACTATGCCAGTTCGATTTTTGTCGAATTAGCGCTTATAATACCTGGCTAAAGATAAATTAAAAAGCAGGCTGGAGGACAAGTGGTTGCTTTAAATAATACCAACGACATCATTAATGATGTCACGGGTTTGAATCCAATTTGTGTCGCAAAAATTATTACGCCACAATCCATCGCTGAAATCAGTCAAATTGTTAGCGAACATCCAGGGCCCATTTCTATTGGCGGCGGATATTTTAGTATGGGTGGGCAAGTTGCCACTGAAAACAGTTTGCATATTGATATGCATTGTTTAAATAAAATTATCGAATTTAATCCTGGTGAAAATTGGATTCGTGTGCAAGCAGGAATCCGCTGGCGCGAAATTCAAGAACACATTGATCAGTATGATTTGTCGATTAAAATTATGCAGACCTATGCTAATTTCACCGTCGGTGGATCTTTGAGTGTGAATGCGCACGGACGTTATGTTGGACAAGGGCCGCTTATTTTATCCGTTAAATCGCTTGTTGTGGTGTTAGCTAATGGCGAATTAGTGCAAGCAAGTCCCACTGAAAATACAGAAATATTTTACGGAGTCATCGGCGGTTACGGTGGTTTGGGTATTATTGTTGAAGTAGTTTTGCATTTAGTGCCGAATACTAAAATTGAACGAGAACAAATTAAATTAAATGTAGGTGATTATCGACAATATTTTTTTGATTATATACGCGATGATAAAAAAGCCATATTTCACAATGCTGATTTATATCCGCCGCATTATCGCACAGCTCGCGCAATTACTTGGGTAACCACGGATAAACCACTTACCGTAAATCATAGAATCATTAAAAAAAAGAAATCCTATGCCATTGAACGCTATTTTGTATGGACTATTACCACCACTTTCACTGGCAAGTGGCGTCGCGAACATATTTTTGATCCTATAATTTATTTAAAAGATAAGATTGCTTGGCGTAACTACGAGGCGGGAAGTTATGATGTTGCTGAGTTAGAGCCAAGATCACGTCAAAAAAATACTTATGTATTACAAGAATATTTTGTTCCGGTCATGCAATTTGATGAATTCTTGCCAAAAATGACTGAGATTTTGCAGCGTTATCAAGTGAATGTCATGAATATTTCAGTACGACATGCGCTGCGAGACCCAGGATCAATTTTAGCTTGGGCACGTGAAGAAGTTTTTGCCTTTGTACTTTATTACAAACAGCAGACCAATGATTTAGCCAAAAATAAGGTGGCAATATGGACGCGAGAACTGATTGATGCCGTATTGTCAGTGGATGGTAGTTATTATCTGCCCTATCAATTACATGCCACCCCGACACAGTTTCATCAAGCTTATCCACGAGCAAAAGAATTTTTTGCTCTAAAGAGAAAATTAGATCTGCAAAATATATTGCGCAATAAATTATGGGATAAATATTACACTGCAGAAAATTCTCTAATTTCAGAAACTATTTCAGATTTTAAAAAAATATTTAACGATACGTTATGGCGCGATAAGTTTTATCTGTTTTTGCAAAATATTTATAATATTTATCCGGAAAATGCTTTTCATTTATTATTGCGCGAAGCTTGTGAACACGCGAGTAATGATGCTGATATTTATGCCTATATTCAAAATCAATTATCTACTATTAAACCTCGCTTGGCAGATATTCGTTATGCCATTCCTGCTTTAATTAAACAAAAAAAAGAGATGGCAAGGCAAACATTGAAATTGCTGGGCGAGCATAAAACTATTAATGGTTATGTGGAAATTGGTTCGACCGGTAGATATGTTGGCGAATTAAAAAAGCATTTAGTAATCAATGGACCTATTTATCTTGTTAATGAAACTGCACCGAGTAATTCACCGGTTGATATAGCCGAACGCGGCCAAATCAAAAAAATTGGTCAATTTATTCCGTTGAATGACTATGATCCCATTAGTGATCAAGCTATTGCTGATGTTAGTATTGATTTGGTTACTTGTTACATTGGCTTGCATCATGTACCTTTGCCAAAACTAGATAGTTTTGTAAATTCAATTTATCGCCTGTTAAAACCGGGCGGAATTTTTATTGTGCGCGACCATGATGTTGATAGCCAACAAATGTTCACTTTTGTTTCATTGGTTCATACGGTGTTTAATGCGGGCTTGAAAATTTCTTGGGAAAATGATCAAAAAGAATTACGAAATTTTACTTCTTTAGATCATTTAATAAAATTTTTACAAGCACATGGTTTTAAAAATTCAGGCGAAAAACTTTTGCAAGCACATGATCCAACGATGAATACTTTGTTACAGTTTGTTAAAAAATAAAAAAGGAAAAGTCCATGTCAAAATTATTTGCTGTGTTACTAGGCGGCCGCGCCGAACGTTGTAATACTGAGCTGCATGATATTGTTTTCGCTGTGGGAAATTCTTTGGAAGATACTTATCCGCAGTTAATTAAACAATGGTTTGGTTTGCCGCATCGTTTACACGTCGATTCGTTTATCGAAGTAAAATTTGTCGATGGTTACGAAGTAATAATTAACCAGACTTCACCCGAGCCTAACGATAAAAAATTATTTTTAGTAAATTACGGCGGTTATAAACCAGGATATTTTGGCGAAATTCATGATGTTAAATTTTATGTGGCGGATTCTAAAGAAGATGTTGCGGTAAGAGCAAAACAAGAGTTGGGATCAAAGTATATTCAACCGCATATTGATGATAATCTAGCAGTAGATGATATTCTCGCAGTTGAAAATTTATCGGATTATTATGTGCATCTGCTGCCGACTCAACAAAAACCGGAAATAAAGATTGAGACTCGGTATATTAAATTAGCTCCGAAAATTTAATTATTGTTTATATTTATAGGGTCGCAGGACATAGCAGTCTTGAAAGTTACCTAATGTACACATTATAGCATGCGTAATAAATGTAAATTTTATTTTCACGGAGTGTAAAGGCTTTTTTCTCTATAAATACATCACTAAATCTAGAGTGCTGGTATACGTCTTCTCATTCGAGTAAGTGGTTTGTTTTTCCAGCTCTAAACCTAAAACAATGCTATCCGTGGTGAGTGGTCGTGACACACCTAATGCCCAGGTGCTTTGCAAACCAAAATCGGCTAATCCAATAGCATCTGCTCCTGATAATGGTGCCGGGACCCCACTTAAACTATAGCTATCACTATGACCTATTCCGAAAGTGGTATCTTTACCAAAGATGCTCGGTGTATAGGTCAGGGCGAGCGCATAGGCTTTTGGTCTGCCATTATTGCCTTGTATTATTTGTTGTCCAAAGTCAAATTCGGCAGTGAGTTCGAATAAACCGTAGTTTATGCTGCCATTGATATCGAATATTTCTCCTAAATCTGAACCATTGGGAAGATTAAGAATATTGGCTCGGCGATTTATATTAGCAGCAACAGGTCTCGCACCGTTATTTACAGCGCTTGTGCTACTCGAGTTTAAGTCGGTTAAATAACCAAGTCCTAAGCTATAACTCAAATTATCAGAGGAATAATTATAATAAACACTGTAAGCAAAATTATTTTTATGATTACCGCTTTCACTAAATCCAGTGACTGATGCGTTCCAACCATTTTTATAAAAAGCCACACCCACCTGCGGTGCTTGTGAGGGATTAAAATAATCAGCCGTCAATGGGGTATCCCAGGGACCGCTGCCGGTAAATACACCAAAAGGAATAGTATTGATCCCTACGGTGGCGTATACCGGGAATATGTCAAGATTGCCAAATACTATAAAAGCATGAGAAAAATATAAAAAATTTCCATTTGGGCCGGGTCGGCCAATATGGCTATCGGCGATTGAAACAAATCCTGTTCCCCAGCGGCTAAAATTCACCATCAAATCCGCGGTGCCTTGCGTTAAAAAAAATCCATTTCCTTGCTGATATGGTCCTATAGAGGTTTCTTGAATTTGATTTCCCTGCCAATGTTGTAAATCAGCTTGTAATGAGCCACCGAAAATGAGGTCATCTTTATTAAATTTTGATTTTGCTTGCAGTAGTTGCTGAGAAAAAGTATTAGGTGAAAATTGTTCGAAATAAACATCTTGCGATTGGTCTAGGGTTATTCTGCCCTGCGGATGGCTGCCCACCGGTTTGGTGTCAGAATAAGCGGCGCAAGCATAAAGATACGTAATTATCCCTAATAAGCAAAATATCCTGCGCATTTTTAAATTTCTTTGATTTTCCATAACTCAAGAAAATAACATGATTGCTGAGAGTGTCAAACGATATTTGTGTCCTCTAACCAATCATTTGAAATGATGATAGACTGATTTCTTAGATATTATGATGTTATATCCATGGTCACTCAGATCACTGAGCTTTTAAAAATTAAACTACCTATTATTCAAGCTCCCATGGCTGGCGGCGTGACTACTCCTGAATTGGTGGCGGCCGTATCGAACGCAGGTGGTTTGGGTTCGCTCGCTGCTGGATATTTGACAGCAGCTGAAATAGCAAAAACCATTAAGCAGATTCGACGACTTACCAGCAATCCATTTGCGGTAAATTTATTTGTTCCGGAAAAATATCATGCAACCGTTGAGCAAATTGAACGGGCTAAAAAAGTTGTCCAAACAGCGAGCGCTGAATTAAATTATAAAGTGGGCGATATCAAGCCGCCTTACACACCTTCGTTTGAAGAACAAATGAAAGTGGTGTTTGACGCAAAGGTTCCTATTATCAGTTTTACATTTGGAATCCCATCTGCAGTATGGCAAGAAAAATTAATTAAAAATAATATTAAATTAATTGGTACCGCAACCACCTTAGCAGAAGCAAAAATGTTAGAAAAAAATAATATGGACTGTGTTGTCGCACAGGGTAGTGAAGCGGGCGGGCATCGCGGTAGTTTTCTTAGTAAAGATAAAGATAATTTGCTGAGCAGGTCATCATTAGTGGAAACATTAACATCGCATATTAAAATTCCAGTAGTTGCAGCCGGTGGCATAATGAATGCAAATGAAATTGCAGCATCGTTAACATTAGGCGCTGTCGCAGTGCAAATGGGCACAGCATTTTTATGTTGTAGCGAGTCAGGCGCACATCCTATTTATAAAAACGCATTGCTAAATATGTCGGATGATAATACTACATTAACCCGTGCTTTTTCAGGAAAATGGGCGCGAGGAATTAATAATAAATTTATTATGCGCATGCGATCACATGAAGCAGATATTCTTGATTATCCCATCCAACATGTTTTAACGAGTGGAATAAGAAAAGAATCTGCAAATCAACACTGCGTAGACTTTATGTCCATGTGGGCCGGCCAAGCTGCCTATTTATGTGAGGCGCTGAGCGTGGCGGTGTTGATACAAAAGTTACTCTGGTGAGAATAAATTACACACAAACATTCATCCTATCATGATGTACGGTCGTGAGAGCGAAAAGCATGTTAGACTAAGATTATACAATTACAAATTGTAGGAATTGCAATGCGCAAAATAGCAATAATTCTTATCATTGCAAGCTTATACGCTATCACGGCAGAATTGAGTCAATACTTAGCTATCCCCGGCACTCTAGTATCAGCGATTTGGCCCCCTGCAGGAATTGCGCTTGCCTCAGTTTTAATATTTGGAAACATCGCTTTAATTGCCATTTTCATTGGCTGTACCATCGCCGATTTTCATTTGTCCACCGGTGGCGGCGTAATTTGGCTCTCAGCAATCAATGCTCTAGTTCCTGGTGTTGGGGCGGCCCTACAAGCTTATGCTGGAAAGTGGGCGCTTAATTTCTTTGCGGGTACTTATGATATTTTTAAAAATACTCGCAGCGTACTCACTTTTATTTGCATTTCCGCATTTTCTGTGTGTGTTATCAATGCATCACTGGGAGCCACCACTTTTATGCTGACAGGAAATATACCCATCACTGAATTTCCCTATGCCTGGTTCACCTGGTGGATCGCTGATGCAGTTGGAGTCATTACTATTACTTCCACGATTATCGCCTGGCAGCAAAAATGGCTAGAAAAAATTTCCTTACTACAACTTATTAAAATAGCAATAACATGGGTATTAATTTTACTAATTGGTTACATCACTTTAAGTAAACATGGGCAATTAGTGTATCTATTAATCCCATTTGCAATATGGGCAGCATTTCAATTTCCATTGCGATTTTCAATTTTAACCGGCTTGTTAATATCATCCGTTTGTCTCTATGGTGCTATTCATGGTTTTGGTGGGCAGATTCAATCCGAATCGATTATTTCTTCCATCTCACTAATACAGGTTTTTATTAGTATTATTTTCCTGACCATATTGCTTATCAATGCGATTTTATCTGATCGGCAAAAAGCTTATGACAATCTACAATTATTAAATGCGCAACTAGAAAAACGTGTGCTTGATAGAACGAAAGATTTATCAGAAATGAATAAGCAACTCGGCATCGAAAAAAATAAAGTGATTGAAGCTTTTGAAGCACTAAAACATTCGCACACTAGATTAATGCAATCAGAAAAAATGGCTTCGTTAGGGGTATTAACAGCAGGGGTTGCCCATGAAATTAAGAACCCACTTAACGCCATCTCTGCTAATATAGCATCAATAAAAACGAACGCAGATCATATTGTTGAATCTGTTGATCATGCTCACATCGAAGAAAATATCAAAAATGAAATAAATCGCATCAATCAAAATACCGGTTCTCTTATTGCAGCAACCAAGGAAGGTATTAAACGAACCACAGAAATTATTGCGGATTTGTGCGCCTTTTCTAGGGCTGATGAAGTTGAAATGACAATGGTTGATCTTAGACAAAATATCAATTCGACTTTAAATTTATTATCTTCCGAAATAAAAGGCCATGTTAAAATCATTAAAGAATATGATGATATTCCACCGATACTTTGTCATCCAGGTAAAATTAATCAAGTCATCATGAATATCTTGATTAATGCCATTCATGTATTACAAACCAAACGAGATGGTAAGATTACCATCAAAACACAAAAAAATAATAACTCAGTTATATTAAGTATTAAAGATAATGGTGCGGGTATTAAAAAAGAAGTGCTTAATAAAATTTTCACGCCATTTTTTACCACCAAACAAAATGGCATGGGATCTGGTCTTGGTTTATTTATTTCTTATAATATTATTAGAGAACATAATGGTACACTTTCTGTATTAAGTGAACCAGAGCAAGGAACCGAATTTATTATTACTTTACCAATCAAAGGGATGTGATGATTATGGCAGAAGTAAACAAATTACATTTTATTTTAGTGGATGATGATAGGTCGATAGCGGAAATCCACGCTGAAATTCTAGAAAAGGCGGGTCATAAGGTAAATGTTTTTACTTCTGGCAAAGAAGCGCTATCGCAAGTGGCAGCGCTTGCACCTGATTGTATTGTCTCTGATCTCATGATGCCTGATTTTGACGGCATAGATTTTTTTCAGAGTATTAGAAAAATGGAGCTAGCCAAACAACCTACTTTTGTCATTTTAACCAGTAAAGTTTTTGAATTTGATCGTCGGCGTGCATTTGAGATGGGAGTTGATGGTTATCTTACTAAACCAGCTCATCCTGATACTTTTGTCAGTGATCTTTTAGAAATTATTAACAAAGAAGCTATTGTACAATTCTGGGGTGTCCGAGGCACGTTACCTGTTCCGGGTGAAGATACTATTTATTATGGCGGTAATACCAATTGCGTGACACTTAGTTTAGGTAGAAAACATTTTTTTATTTTTGATGCGGGAACAGGCATAAAAAAATTATCTAATCATCTACTCAAACAAAAGAGATTTCCTATTTCAGCTAAAATATTTTTATCGCATCCCCATTATGATCATATCAATGGCATGCCTTTTTTTGTACCCTTGTACATGAAAGGAAACGAGTTTGAGTTTTTAGGTGCGCCTTATGGTGAGTTGACTATTGAAAAAATAATTGCTGGGCAGATGGATAGTATTTATTTTCCGATTACTTTGAAAGAATTTGCCGCTAAAATCAGTTTCCGCGATCTTTCGGAAGAAAGTTTTAATATTGATGAGGTGCAAATTCAAACTATATTATTAAATCATCCTGGGCGATGTTTGGGATATCGTGTTCAATATAATAATAAAGTTTTTTGTTACATCACTGATCATGAATTATATTTGGAAAATGTACCTTATTACAATCAATTTGAAGTTGATCGCTTAATTAATTTTATTAAAGAAGCAGACATATTAGTTATTGATACGACTTACACTGATGCAGAATATGTATCAAAAATAGGTTGGGGACATTCATGCGTAAGTCGCGTAGTGGATATTGCTGATAAAGCGAAAGTAAAATTACTTTGTCTTTATCATCATGATCCCGATCAATTTGACAAAGAGATTGATTTCAAATTGCAGGAAGCAAAATCTTTACTAGATTCCTGCCATTCCGCAACACGTTGTTGCGCACCACGCGAAAATGAAATAATTTCTATCCGTTAATTTATAATCTTATCTGTTAAAGATGCGGGAGACAATTTCATGCCCGCGATCCTTAGTTTCCGATTGAATTGGATATGACACCGACACCTTGCATAAATGGAGAAATGAGTTCTAATCTTACTAGTAAGATTATAAAAGGGGTTACTATGACGCTATCAACAACCAAATTATCATCAAAAGGGCAAGTCGTTATACCTGAAGAAATACGACAACAATTAGGACTTGAAACTGGCGCTCAATTTATAGTCATGGGAGAAGATGATGTTGTGATACTAAAGACTATTGCACCTCCTTCACGAAAGGATTTTGCTAATTTAGTCGCTAAGGCTAGAAGTGAGGCACGTAATGCTGGTCTGACAAAACAGGATGTAAAACGAGCAATCAAGAAAGCGCGAGCCAAGTAATGTTTGTAGTCGTCGATACCAATGTTTTAATTTCAGGGATTTTTTGGTCTGGGCCACCAAATGAAATTTTAAAAGCATGGCAAAAACACAGCTTCGAACTTGCACTCACGGCGGAGATATTTGAAGGTAACAGCTCACACCCCTCACCCGCCGCAAAAAGCGCGGCGACCTCTCCCCGATTAAATACCATGTTCTTATTGAAATTTGGGCGGGGAGAGGTAAAAAACCCGAGATTTAGCTTTTTTCACCTCTCCCCGCCACGTTATTTAACAAAAAACTGAACTGAATTCGGGGAGAATTCAGTGCGTATGGATATACATTAGAAGTGACGAATAAATCAAAATTAGATAAAACAGTCCGCACTGCTTTTTTAAAGGCTGATTCTGAAGGTGGCATTTTGCTGTTGCAGGATGCACGAACCAATCGACCAAAATTACAAATTAAATTAGAGATTGATACCAATCCACCAGCAGGTTCTGCGTTTGAATTGAAATATTTAGATTTCCCGCTACCGTATAGTGTGCAAACCCAAGATTTGCCAAGTTTATTCGCTGGCAAGAATCATGCATTACTTTGTCGTGACTATACCAAGGGGCGAGATTGGTATGATTTTGTGTGGTATGTAGCAAGACAAACGGATATTAATTTTTCATTATTGAGTAAAGTTCTAAAGCAAACAGGGCCGTGGCAGGGGAAAAAGATCTCGGTGAATGCTGGGTGGTTAGTAAGAGAATTAAAGTCGAAAATAAATAGTATGGATTGGAGTAAGGCGAAGCAAGATGTAGCGAGATTTTTACGGCCGAGGGAGTTGGTTACGTTAGATTTTTGGACTAAGGAGTTTTTTCTTTCACGAGTGGATAAATTGGCAGGATATTTGTGATAACTTGACCATGCACATGGCCATCCCCTTGCAGTTCTAAATTTTTCTACTTAGGTGAAAACGCCATGTGTACATTCCATCCTAACCCAGTATTTTGAAAACGATTCGACTCTGCACCTGTTTTTAATTCCACTGTAACGGTATCTGAGGTGTTGGTATTTTCGTTACCACGAGTGTAATAAAGCACTTGAGAAGATTCATCAATAACGACATCCATCAATAGGTTAGGCGGGTCGTCAGGCGGTGGATTAGCAATCCGTTTTAGGACTTCACTTCGTATGTTAAACACATTAAAACCTCCGTTGCCTAAAGTATGCCATAAATAAACTCTCTTACCATCGGCAGCCAATTGTATCATTGGATGATACCCAATAAATTGATCACTTAGCTTGACTACATGGCTATAGGTATAGGCTTGCATATCCAACGAGGCTATCTCAACCCTACTTCTCATCGGCGACGACCATGGAGCCTCACCTAGCACGTAGGCTGTCTTATCATCAAGAGAAAAAACTGCATTAGCAGGAGCCATCAAGTCTGAAACAGGAGCTCGTGCCACAACTTTCTGTGTAGCAGTGTCAACAATATACCCAGAAAAAGAATAAGGCATGTCTAGCGAGGAAAAAATCAGTGCTTTTTTACCATCATGGCTAAATACTATGTGTGTTATCTCACCGTTAAAACTAAAGGCACCATGTTTTTGATCGATGCCATTCATATCAATATAGCCGGCAATTTTATTAGCTTTAAGGTCAAATCTAAAAATTGCGCTACAACTATCCATGTTAGGTGGATGACACTCAGAATCATTTTGAACAGTAGAGCTCACCCCTACATAGGCGTATTCGTGATTGGGTGCAATGCTCATAGTATCAAGAGTTGTATTTGATGAAAAATCACCAATCGATTTCACTTCTGTGCGCGATTTCGCGTCAAAAATAGAAAGAGCTGCTGGTTGATAATTCAAAACGTAAACAAATTTATTATCGGGGGAGAGAGTAATAGATTTAGGCGACCATTGACTTGTCAGTGTTGGTTTTAAGTAATCTATTAAGCTTCGTTTACCTAAATCAAATACACCGACATTTTTACCATCTGCCACATAAACAACAGGATGATGCAATTCAACATTCGTAGCAGCGAAAGCGGTTGAGAAACATAAAGCTACACCACAGAGAGATTGCAAAAAAATTTTATATCTCATCTTTTTCTTCCATATTCCGTATTTTGCTTGCATTATATGAAATAAATGTAAGCTGCTACAAGGTCTTTTATTTGCTTTTTTGTCGCAGAGGGCAGTAGTTAACGCATCACCCTTGCGGCCGTTTATGCGGGTTTCCTCATCAATATAGAAGAACTAAGTTCATTAGGAGCGCTTTTATCACTATTAGAAAATATACTTTTTGCCAATAGGCTAGAATTATTAATAATTTCTCTTTTGTTTTCTAATTCCTCTTGATAATTATTGAGAACACTAACAATAGCACCAAGCTCATGATATGTTTCGTTTTCTTTTACTGAAAATTCTATGTCATCAACCGGAATGTATCGACTTTCGCAATATCTTGCATCATGAATTAAAGATGTTAAGTTAATCTCCATTTTCAATGATGTTGTAAAGGCAAGAATTTCAGTAACAATTAAAAGATGCGCTTCAGCAATGGCCAGCATTAGCGGAGTAAGGTTATCAGTTGTGGTGGGTAAGCATTTTATGGTGGGTAATATTCGCATAACACATTCAATATCACCTATTTTGCAAATCTCATGAAACAAGGTGACTTTTCCACCGGTTTTTTCTGCAGGAAAAAATTCTAATGCAAAATGAGATTTACTATTAAATTGATTTGATAATAAATGTGTAGATAAAGATTCACTCACTTCAACAATATCAGATTTGAAATCGAGAGACGACTGCTTCATGAGATGTATTGCATTCATTAAAAGAATATTTTTAGCAATGTGACCCTCTTTATATCGTTTTATCAAAGATAAAATATTAATGCAATGACGGAATTCTTTTTCTTCAATTTTATCGTTTATTTTAAATAGGGATACCTTGCTTTTAATTCTTTCTAGCAAAGAATCTTTTTCTTCTAATTCATTGTTGGTATAGATATAAAATGTAATTAATAAACTTATATTTTTATCAGTAGAGTTGCTGTCTAAATCAGCTCTTTTTGCAACCTCGACTATTTCATCGGCGATTTCATTAGCGTCACATAACGATTTTGGTAAGGTTTTATTATTTGGGTCATATACATAATAAGAAAAATTGGATTGTTGACATTCTTGTTCAATGACAAATGAATGTATATTCGCTAGAGTGACATGTGCATATCTAGCTTGTTTCGTTGTTTGCAGGTTTTTCAAAATTATTTCAAGATGGGTAGTTAGTTCTGCTAATGAGTTTGTAGCAATGCTAAATGCGTCCAAACAAGGCATGTCTGTAACAAAAAGAGAAGGCGAAAAAATTTCTTGACGTATCTCTCGAACAAATATTTTAAAATCTTTATAGTCAGGTTCTTCTGTATGTTGTAAATTCGCAATTGCTGTAATCTTCTGGAGGTAAACAGCACGTCGCTTTTTACTTGCATAACGAATGAATATATTAGACAGAGGAGCGCATATACCTTGTTCAGGGAGATTGGATTCATGTAATTTTTTTAAGACCGCATTTGCTTGTTGGAGTAAATTGCGTTGACTTATATCGTTTCTGTCGTTAAGCATTGTATACTTTGATTTCCAATAAATAGCGTCATCTCATCAGGAAATGTATCACCAGACCCAATACCAGAAAGCTGTGCGAGAACGCTTGCGTATGATGAGATGATAAATCAACACTGTCACGATTAAATTTCATGGTCTTTCCTAATTCAGGGCTTAACGTGTGAGAACAGTAGTTCCATTACTGGTTGGCGAATGGTTCTGTTGCAACACTGTTTCAAGTTGCTTAATTTTCGCTTCAGTTTTCTGGGCTTCAGATTTTAATTGTTGTTTTTCAGAATTATACATACTCATTAAACTATTAAAATTTTCTTCTACCTGATTTTGTTTGTCGGAAGAAAGTGTGGTGTTGTTTTGAATTTTCTTATAGCCATCATTACATGCTTGAATGGTGCTTTCCTTGCTGGCTAATTTTTCTTGTAGTTTTTCTAATAAAAATTTTTCTTTGGTTAGTTCTAATTTGATATTGGTATAACTCGATGGTGCAGTTGCGGTGGATGTTTGCGATACTGATTTAGTTTCCGCTTCAGTTAATAATTGGTATCTTGCAATATCAGCTTTAAGTACAATTATTGTAGATTCTGTTTTTTTTACCGCTGCTTCAGAATTATTCGCAAAATGTTTGTATATAAGGAACGTGGGATTATCGCGCGACGGTGTGCCATATAGGCGTCGACCTTCGGAGGTGTTTTGGTAGAGATTTAATTCTCTTAAATCAGTATCATCCTGCAAAGCTTTTTTGCGTTGCTCTGCCAACAGTAATTCTAATTCTTTAAGCTTAGCCTGTGATTGCGCTAATTTGGAGGCAATGTTGTCGTCTGTGTTTTGATAGAACTTGCCTGAGATTGCCATTGTTATACTCCTCATTGATTTATCTAGTTATATTTAATCAAATTACGAACAATACTAGATCAAATTATACGTAATTGCAATCTTCTTGACCTTTTTGTCAATAATCAAAAGAGTCATGGGTCGCATCTCCACTTCCTATGCTAGTAGGAAGTGGAGATGTGACCCTATAGTTCATGCAATTAAATTTATAATATCCCGAAACCCACTTAAAATTCTAACAATCTCAACAGGCGTTGTTGGTTTATAAATGATAAGGTAATGCCATTTAAACGTCCAAAATTTAACTGGCTTATCGGTTAAATCCTCACGAAAATGGCCTAGATCTGGATGGTCTGATAATTTTTCCATCGCATTAAATAACGAATGTAGAAATGTATGCGCAGCCGATGGGTTTTCTTGAGCGAGATATGTAATCACTTCATCAATATCATTTTCGGCTGCAGGTGATAAAAAAATATTCGAACTCATTTACCTTCCTTAGCAATTTTATTGATTTTCTTTTTCATGCGATCGAAAGTTTCATGAGCAGGAATTTTTTGACCTTTATTTAGTTGTTGTAAACCGACATCAATAGCTTGATTCAATTGATTGATTCTCTGTGTTTGTAGATCATCATGAGTATGTAAAAGCCTTAATGACTCACGAACCACTTCACTTGCAGAGGTATACATACCGCTACTAACTTTATCTTGTATAAAACGTTCAAGCTCTGGGGTTAAGGAAATATTCATAATGATTGCCTCCAATTGTCATATAACAAAGTATAGCATAATATGCTAAAGATTGCTAATGTTTGATATGCCGCGAGAAATACCAGCTTCGAGTTAATATTATATTATTCAAGTAATTATATTGAAGGTTGCTACAAATTTGCTACAGTTGGAAATGGGAGATTAGGAAATGGTCGGCTAAACGATTGATTATATTTGGTTTCTACACTGGCCAGAGAGGGAATTGAACCCCCGACACAAGGATTTTCAGTCCTCTGCTCTACCGACTGAGCTATCTGGCCAGGATTGGGTATTAAACAGAGGGACGAGGATTGAGTCAAGTAGAAGATGCGTTTTCTGCCACATATCCTGCAGGTTTTTCGCTACCACTCCCAAACAAAAATTTTTCCATCTCTTGCAGCAAAAATGCTCGGGCTTTGGGATCAATGGTGCTCAAACGATATTCATTGATCAACATCGTTTGATGCTTGATCCACATTTGCCAAGCTTCTTTGGAAATATGATTATAAATCCGTTGACCCATTTCACCGGGGTAGGGGGCAAACTCTAACCCTTCCGCATTTTTCTGTAATTTTAAGCATTCGATGAGCCGCATTCGCGTAAAGACCTCAATATCGTTTGTATAGGAGCCGGCAAGCCGATGGCTGGCGGCTGGTCAAGGTTATACCAAATCTGTGTCTCGGTTTCCATAATTTTTCGCGGTTTGTTTTTTATTAGCACTATGGCTGGGTAGATTTGCGAATGATAATGACTGAAGGTGTGTCGAAAAGAAGGGGAGAATGAAATGGCTTCAATCGTTAATTGAAATCGTAGCCGGCAATATTTTTTCAAATCAGCCGCTGATGCTTCGCCTGTTATTTCCGGCAAACTCCACAAACCGCCCCAAATGCCGGGTATGGGCCGTTTTTCCAATAAAATTTTATCATCATGCAGTAAAACTATCGTGGTGGCATGACGAACTGGTAACTTAGTTTTTGGTTTTTTCGCAGGAATAACCGCTGTCAAATTTTGTTGATAAGCACTGCATTCTGTCGTGAACGGGCAGTGGCTGCAATTAGGTTTGCTACGGGTACATAACGTGGCGCCGAGGTCCATAATCGCTTGCGTGTAATCGGCGATGCGTTGCTGGGGAGTATAATGCGTAGCTAATTCCCACAGCCGGGTTTCAATAGCTTTTTCGCCAACCCATTCGCGAATACCATGCAACCGTGTCATCACCCGTTTCACATTGCCATCCAAAATCGGCACCGATTGATTAAAAGCAAGGGCTAAAATCGCGCCGGCTGTTGAACGGCCAATGCCGGGTAAAGTTTGCAATGTTGCAAGATTATCTGGAAACTTTCCGCTAAATTGCTGTGCGATCATTTGCGCGGAACGATGTAAATTGCGCGCACGACTGTAATACCCTAAGCCAGCCCAAAGATGTAAAACTTCATCCAGCGGCGCCGCCGCTAATTTTGTTAAAGTAGGAAAACGTGCAATAAATCGTAAAAAATAAGGGATGACGGTGGTCACTTGCGTTTGTTGTAACATGATTTCCGAAAGCCAAACTCGATACGGGGTTTTTTGCTGCTGCCAGGGTAAGTCTTTACGTCCGCATTGATCAAACCAATTTAATAATTGCTCGGCAAATCCCATTATTTTTTACTACCTTTAAGCTTCTGTTAAGATTAATCGCGTATAATTCTTTTAAAATAGTATATTAAAATTCGAGGGTGGTATGTTAAAGCGCCAACTGAACCAAGCCTATTTGGGTCATTTTACTGAACTTGCTCAAACAAAAAAAGCAATTAAAAACCCTCTGGAATTGATGGTAAATGTTGAAAAAGTAATAATTAATATTATCCGATGGATAATGTTGGTTGAGGCACAACCTACCGATCTATATGAGTTTAATGTCGCTCTTTTTCCAAACTTAGTGATCGCTATAAAAAATTGCATTGGTGACGATCCCTCTTTATTAAATATAATCAAGCAAATTGAAGAAGATC
>Ga0207159_1018_pt1 | contig 42023 bp, 37 predicted proteins | sample Alteio_BWMinHeat_23_FD_153511 | JGI IMG/M metagenome (GOLD analysis project Ga0207159, IMG submission 153511) | Enriched cells from forest soil in Barre Woods Harvard Forest LTER site, Petersham, Massachusetts, United States -... | ecosystem: Environmental > Terrestrial > Soil > Temperate forest >... | reverse complement strand
AACTAGCAGGATTTGCTTATCTGCTGCCATGGCCACATCCAAAGCTTTAATGGATCGTTCACGGCCGACAAAAAGAGGCACTACCATAAAGGGATAAACAACAACATCCCGCAATGGTAACACGGGCACACTCATTAACTTCTGGTCAGTCGGACTCATTGCCATAAGCAGTATTCCTCATTGTTAAGTAATGCAGTGGATAAAATCAGACCTTCTTTAATTAGTATACGACAATCCTTCGCCACTGGTGGTAATGGTTTCGGGATTTTCGTACATAATAATAGGCCTAGATTCGCCAGTAATAGTAGCCTCATCAATAATCACCTTAGAGGCATGATTTAATGAAGGAAGTTCATACATGATATCCAGTAAGACCTTTTCCAGAATCGAACGTAAACCGCGTGCCCCGGTCTTCTTTTCAACGCAACGTTCCGCAATCACATGTAACGCCCCATCACGGAATTCGAGGGCCACTTTTTCCATATCAAATAGCCTACGATATTGTTTTACCAAGGCATTTTTGGGTTCTATTAAAATACGAACCAGCGCCTCTTTGTCTAATTCTTCCAAAGTGGCTGCCACCGGTAAACGACCGATTAATTCGGGAATTAAGCCATATTTCATTAAGTCAGCTGGATCAACATCATGCAATAAGGCGCTGACCGATCGGGAATCTTCTTTCCCATGAATCTCGGCAGAGAAACCAATGCCCGATTTGGCGGTACGGTCACGAATAATCTTTTCCAAGCCGGCAAATGCGCCGCCACAAATAAAGAGAATATTCTTTGTATCTACTTGAATAAATTCTTGTTGTGGATGCTTACGGCCTCCTTGGGGAGGAACGGATGCAATAGTGCCTTCAATGAGTTTTAATAAGGCTTGCTGCACACCTTCACCGGAAACATCGCGAGTAATTGAAGGATTTTCCGATTTACGAGAAATTTTATCTATTTCATCAATATAGACTATGCCGGTTTGAGCTTTAGAGACATCATAGTCGCAACGTTGTAATAGCTTTTGAATAATGCTTTCGACATCTTCACCGACATAACCTGCTTCAGTCAGCGTAGTAGCATCAGCAATAACAAAAGGAACATTTAGAAAACGGGCTAGTGTTTCAGCTAGCAAAGTTTTGCCGCTACCAGTCGGGCCGATCAGCAAAATATTGCTTTTGTTTAACTCAACATCGCCCTGCTTAGCAGGATTTTGCAAACGTTTGTAATGGTTATAAACAGCGACGGATAAAACCTTTTTAGCGTGTTGCTGACCTATGACATATTCGTCTAAAGTTTTGCAAATTTCTGCCGGTGTTGGAAGCTTAGTGATAGCTTGAGCTGCTGTGGTAGTTTCGTCGCGAGTTTCCTCGTGAATAATTTCGTTACAAAGTGAAACACATTCATCGCATACATAAACTGAAGGACCTGCGATCAATTTCTTCACTTCATGCTGGCTCTTCCCGCAGAATGAGCAGTAGAACACTTTATCTCTGCCTCCAGTACCGCGTTGATTAGCACTCATAGTTAAGCTTCCTCATCATCTATATATATCTTAATCTTATCAAATCAATGCACTTAACAATAGTACCTGGGGGCAAATTTTTCAAATTCAACCAGGGACTTGCGTTTATTTAAGATGGGATCAATAAGCAACGGCTGAGTGGATTATGGTATAAAAAAACCCACCCATCCACCAGGCCCTACCAACTCAAGATTTACTTCTTCTCTTTCTCTTTGACGCCCTTCCGGACATCCAATATTTTATCCACAATGCCATACTTAAGGGCTTTTTCTGAGCTCATAAAATAATCACGATCCGTGTCTTTAGCAATTACATCCATGGGTTGTCCAGTGTGTTTTGCTAATATTTCATTCAACTTAGCGCGGATTTTTAAAGTTTCTTCTGCATGAATAGCGATATCTGAAGCTTGACCCTGTACTCCTCCCAAGGGTTGATGAATCATTACTCGGGCATTGGGCAGACAATATCGCTTAGTAGCAGTTCCTCCAGCCAATAACAACGCACCCATACTGGCAGCTTGGCCTATGCACATCGTGCTGACATCAGGCTTAACAAATTGCATAGTGTCATAAATAGCCATTCCTGCCGTCACCACGCCACCTGGAGAATTGATATAGAGAGAGATATCTTTATCCGGATTTTCCGATTCCAAGAATAAAAGCTGGGCCACCACCAAATTGGCCACATAATCATCAATCGGGCCGCCGATAAAAATTACCCTATCTTTCAATAAACGCGAAAAAATATCGAAGGCACGTTCACCACGCGCTGTTTGTTCAACAACCATCGGTACTAAGTTTGCATTTAACACAGCTTAATCCTTCTGTTTAGTTAATATTCGGGAGGGACTGTTGACAATTCGCTAAACTGAGCTAGAAATCACGGATGTTCGAGCAGCGCAGTTTACATGTAAGTAAATGAGCAGCGGAGCACAGAATATCCGTGATTTCTAGCCAAACTAGTAGAAGTATCAACAGACCCTAAATTCTATTTTGCAATAAGTTCCTGATAACTTACAGCTTTTTCTTCCACAGGAATACCTTCCAGGAGTTTTTCTACTACGACTTCCTCTAAAATCTGCGATTCGATCATCGCGCGTTGTTGGCGATTACTTTCCAACTGGCGCAGCATCTCTTCGGCATTTTCATAAATCTCGGATAATTCTTTCATGCGTGTTTGCACCCGCGCAGAATCCACTTTCACCTGATGCTTTTTGACATAAGCTGCAATTAATATTCCCAAAGTAACCCGCTCATTGGCCATGTTGAAAAATATCTCATCTTCTTCTTTAGAATGATGGTGATCTTCTTGACCTTTGTGATAAGGATGCATTTCATCGTGAATATGCCGTGCTTCTTGCTGCACCAGTGATTGTGGAATTTCGGTGGGGTTTTGTTCTAATAATTTTTTAAAAACCTGATCGCGCACCCGAACTTTGATCACTCGATCTCGTTCACGTTCCAAGTTCTTTCTGATCTCAGCAACGAGATCTTCCATTTTACCGTTCGCAATACCCAGTAATTTTATGTAGGCTTCATCCACTACTGGCATCTCAGCTTCCAACACTTGCAAAACTTTTACTGAAAATTCGATGTTTTGTCCCGCGCGTTCTTTCACAAAAAAGTTTTCTGGGAAGGTTAAGTTTAATGTTTTCTCATCCCCAGCTTTCATGCCAACAATCCCGTCTTCAAAGCCTGGAATCATCGTTTTCTTGCCCAAAATTAATGGAAAATTCTTTTGTTGATGTTGTAAATCCGGCTTACCCTCGGCGAGTGGATAAAAATCAAGAAACACTTGATCGGTCAATTGTGCTGGTCTATCCACTAATTTATATTTCGCATGTTGTTCACGTAACTGTTCAATGACACGATTAATATCTTCATCGGTGATCGGTGTAACAGGTTTAACAAGTTTATCCAGAGAAAATTGAACATCCTCAATTTCTGGATATATTTCAACGACTGCCACAAATTCTAAGGGTTGATTGGGAGCCATCATTTTAGGTTCAATACGTGGTTGGCTCACCGGCTGAATTTTCTCTTGTTGCAGTGCCTCATACAATGAACTACGAATGACTTCGTTTAAAGCATCGCTGCGCGCTTCGTTACCATAGCGCTTAGTCACTTGGGATAAGGGGGCTTTTCCACGGCGAAAACCTTTAATCTCCACTTTTTGAGCTATTTCATTAATTTGCTTAGTATAGGCATTTTCAACCTTTTCCGGCTCAACTGTCACCGTGAGTCGACGTTCAATTTTATTTACCGCTTCAACAGATACACGCATACAAAAAAACCTCACAAAGTCCAAAAAAAGTAAATTTAATCATGCGAAAGGAGAGACTCGAACTCTCACGGGTTACCCCACTGGAACCTAAATCCAGCGCGTCTACCAGTTCCGCCACTTTCGCTTTGATTTGGGTTATATCGGCGGGCTAATCTGAACAGGTGATCAAGGAATGCAGCCAGCAAATCCTACAGCAATCTATTCGGCTGAAATATTACAACAAATTTATCGAGGGTGCTAGACCTAACTTGTTGATATTTTTGTCGCCTCGCCCACTGAAATTTAAGGCTCTAAAAAGCAAATAGGATCGGATAGTTCTTCATATACTTCCTCATGTCTCACCTATTTTTTATATTAATGATTAGGGTCTGTTGACAATTCAACGGAGCCATGTGCAACCAACAGAGCCAGGAGCGGTAGGGTGGATTAGGTGTACTCATTGCACCGTGCCACCGGCTCGCACTGTTTGTTGTAGGTGGATTACGGTGCAAAGAGCGCACCTAATCCACCCTACCGCTCCTGGCTCCGTTGAATTGTCAACAGACCCTAAATAATAATACGTTTATATTTTTTTAAAAAAAATTAATTTTTCACTCGCGAAAAATTTTAAAAAATCATATCATGTTCAGCGCATAGAGCAACGCTACGGATTTTCTCAGGATGAGAGATCCATTTGCCGTCTGCTCTATGCTCATAGCTTACATTTATTGCAAGGAGCTGGTCATGCCGGAAACATTGTTATTTTCTATTGCCAATAATATCACCACCATCACGTTCAACCGTCCTAATGCCATGAATTGTTTTGATCAAACTATGGCAAATGAACTGGAAATTCTCACGGAACAAGTGCGGGCTGATGACTCTGTACGCGCGGTATTATTAAACGGTGCTGGAAAATTATTTATGGCCGGCGGTGATATTCAATTTTTTAATAAAAATCTGGATTTTATGCCCGCTGGCATTATAAAAATTGCCCGCACTTTACATGCTTCTATCACTAATTTAATGGAAATGCCTAAACCGGTATTAGCCAGCGTCCATGGCTCAGTCGCGGGTGTGGGCATGAGTTTTGTCATGGCTTGCGATTTAGCCATCGCCGCCGAAGATACTAAGTTTACTATGGCCTATAGCGGCATCGGTGCCTGTGTGGATGGGGGCGCTTCATTTAATTTACCGCGATTGGTTGGTACAAAAAAAGCCATGGAATGGATTTTACTCTCGGATATTTTTAATGCGCAAACAGCGCTCACTCATGGATTAATTAATTGGACTGTACCAGCATCACACTTAGCGGAAGAAACACAGCGTATTTTACAGAGATTGGCCCACGGCCCGACGCAAGCTTATGCACGCGCTAAAAGATTAGTAAATCAATCTTGGCATAACTCGTTAGAAACTCATTTAGAACTCGAAGCACGCGCCTTCGAAGCTTGCAGCATCACGACTGATTTTAAATCCGGTGTCACATCTTTTTTGAAAAAGACTAAACCTGAATTTATTGGGAAATAAATTTATGTTTAAAAAATCCGCGGCCGTTCAGAAAACTTTCCATTAATAACGCGAAATTAAAATTTGCTAAAAATCGTAGCAACTGCCATTGAAAGTTAGGTTTCAAGACAGTTGCTACTTTTTAATTTCGCGACATCTTCTAAATATTAATCATTATTAAAACCGCTTTCTCTCAATTAAACTTCACCTAGAAACCAACACCCAAATTAAAATACGGTCCTTGGAAACTGGCATTGACTGGTGTGGTATAAGAATTATTATCCTTAGTAACACCAAATAATTCAGTCAAACGATAGCCCAATTGCAGGTTCCATTTCATGGTTTTATAAGGCAAATCATAATTGATACCTAGTTTTGATCCGAGCACCGGCACTACTAATCTTTCGTTAGGTATACTTTCCACAGTAAGAACATCATTGATTGTAGTGCGCTGGTAACCCGTCATTGTTCCAAAAAGCAAAGAAGGTTGAACTCCACCATAAAAACTAAAGTTAGGAAAATCATCAAATGGATGACAATAACCGTCCATACCAAATGTCGGACCAAACCCATTATATGAAGTGCCGATCTGATTGAAAACAGTATTACCTAAACCATTACCCCAAATGTTAACATCTTTGGTGAAGCGGGTATAATTCAAACCGCCATAGTAATAAATTGCAAATCGAATGCCCTGGTTAATCAGGTGACCTGCAGTGAGATCGAGCGAATCATAATTAAATGTAACACGGCTAGCTGCCCAATTTACGGGCCCTGTTGTTCCCGGTGACAAGGTTAAACTGCCATCCCAAACATTGCTAGTATCAGAGCCGTATAAATGCGTGTAATCCAAAGCAATATTACTATCTCTGCCAGGAAGATGATAACCAATGCCGAGATCATAATTAGGATGATAACTCGTGCTGACATTATAATTATTATTGGTGCTAGAAGCGGCAAATGTAGTGCTGTTATTTGAGAATTGTTGATATGGCAGTCCCACATGTGCATACCAACCATTCAATTTTTCAAAACCAGATGAAGCAAAGTAATCACTGCCAGCTCCGGTACCTGGGAACATAGAAGTTTTCTTTTCCTCAGTTAAACAGCTACGCTCACAATTAGTTAATTCTTGCAAGGCTGCAAATTTACTACCATTGAGACCATCGATTTCATTTTGTTTGTTTATTTCTTCTTGAGCATGGCGAGCCCTATCATTTTCGTCATTTTGTAAAACTTTATTAGCTGTGGCTAAACGAGCAGCGAGGTCCTTGCCATCAGCAGCTTCAATAGCCGCTATATTAGCCTTATCTTTACTGATAAATTGATCATCTTCATATACTTCAATTTGAATTTCGCGCAGTGTTTGTTCGGCATCATTAATTTTATCTACGTAGATATTATATATAATGGAATATCTGCCACAGAGCAGACATTTAGCCTGTTTGTGCGGCTCTCTTTTAACAGGCGGCCAATCAGCAGGGTTACCACCTTGCGCATAAGAATCCATTGGAAATATAAGTGCAGGAGCCAAAATGAATAATGTTGTTGCCAAAAGATGTTTATATAATGTTTTCATGTGTAATGTCCGTATCAATGAAATTTATTTAAATTAACATATCCTACAATATGTCTCAATAATTAAAATAATTCTTAGGGTCTTCAAAGATTCTCAACCCAATAATTGTAATATTGGTAACATCGACAAAACCAACAATAACATACACAGAGGAACCATTGGCGCAGCCAACATAATCGCTACCAAGGGTAATTTTCTAATCATTCGAATCACTAAAGTAACATTAATAATTATATAGATAATTCCTATCGGAATAATTTGAGTCCAGGGCGGCATCCCCTTATGATAAAACCACCAGGCGATGCTGAACGTACCAAGATAAAAAAACAGCAAAAATTGCATAACGACGGGAAAATATTTTTTCCACGTACCAGGTTCTGCTGGATCACCTTGAATTTTGTTCATATTAACCTAGGCTGTTAGCTAGTTTAGCCCCTAATAATACATTATTTTTGATCAAAGCAATATTCGCTTTCACACTTTTTCCTTGCGTTATTTTCGCTACCTCACTTAATAGAAAAGGCGTAAGTGCTTTGCCGGAGAGATTTTGTTGTTGGGCTTTTTCTAGCGCAGAATGAATAGCGGGTTCAATCTCACTTCGCGAAATAGCCTCAGCGGCGGGAATCGGGTTAACAATCAATAGGCCAGAAGCTAATCCAAGTTGCCAATGCGTTTTTACAATATCACTCAATATACCAACATCATTCGCCGTCGCCGGCAGCACATGGTCCGTATTATCCGTATAAAACGCTGGTAATACCTGGGTGCGATACCCGATGATCGGTATACTATGCGTTTCGAGATATTCTAAAGTTCGCGGTAAATCCAAAATAGCTTTAGCTCCCGCACAAACGACGGCGACTGGGTTGCGCGCGAGCTCAATTAAATCCGCTGAAACATCTCCGTTATCACCACGATGTACGCCGCCGATGCCGCCCGTAGCAAATACTTTGATTCCAGCATTTGCAGCACAATACAGTGTTGCCGCCACAGTAGTTCCGGCGGACATTTTTTGGCTCACCATAAATCCCAGATCACGCCGACTCGCTTTCGCCACAGATTTATCTTGTGCTAAATAATTTAGCTCCTCTGTAGACAAACCAATTTTAATTTTTCCTTTAATTAATGCTATCGTCGCCGGCGTGACATGATGATCGCGCGTAATTTGTTCAAGCGCCGTTGCAGTTTGGTAATTTTCAGGATAAGGCATACCATGCGTAATAATCGTAGATTCTAAGGCTAAAATGGGCTGCTTATTTTCAAGCGCATGTTTCACAGCAGGTGAATATTCAAAAATAGTTTGCATATTGTTTTCTCCTGATTTTTTCTATCTCGCACGCTTGACCTGAAAGATTATAAGGTATTTAATCATAACATCCAAACTTAAAGAGGAATTATTTTATGTTGAAAAAAGGACTAATCAGCGCAAGTCTTGCGGCATTATGTTTTTTCTCTCCTGTAAGTTTTGCGGATATTTTTGTGAATGGCACAGGCTCTTGCCAAAATCTTGCGGGGAAATGGCATGGCGAAGGCAAAATTTCCGCGACTATTTTAGGGGTTCCTCTCCATTGCCATTATCAGGGAAATATTGTCGCCACCACCAATGATAATCAGACTTTTAAAATAGATATAAAACTTCATAAAGAATCCGGCTTGGGTTGTCCTGAAGATGAGTCGATGACAAAAACCGCCCATTGTAGCAACGGCACCATCACTATTACTGATGATGCTAATTTGTATGGCAGCATTTATAATAATGATACCGAGGTTAGTCTTAATGGCACGATAAAGATTTATATAAAACAGCTGGACAAGAAGATCGATGCTAACGTTGATGAACTGAATGTTAAGAAAAACGGTTAGCGCGAAGTACGAATCACAGAGATCTATAACTTTTATTTTTATTACGGAATTTACCCATGAAATTTTTTACGCAAGTTAACCGAATTTTTTTTACTGCTGTTATTTTATCATCATTAGTCGCTTGCTCTACCAATCCTTATGTTGCACCCACCGCTAATCAAGCTACTGCAACAATTAAAGGGTTTAAAACAGGTACCAGCATCAACAATTCAGATGTTGCGCGCATCAAAAAAATCGATGACCTGAATAATAGTGATGCCCATGACTATAATAAAGAAATCATCGTCACGGCTGGAACGCATACTTTCACAATTGAAACCACTGTTACTCGCCGTTTCTTCTCTAACAATTATTCAGCCGAGTCGAAAATTCGCACCACGCTTTTAGCAGGACACCACTATGAAGTGAAAACGTCCACTGCAAAAGATTTAGCAAAGGTTTGGATAGTAGACCACAATGGGAAAATAAATTCAGAAATTGTGTCACAACCTTTACACATGAGTAAAACACAATCGCCATACATGATGGCTTATCTTAAGACTCATTGAAGTTAAGTCCGGATTTGAAACAATGTGCTAGGGTCTGTTTCCAATTCAACGGAGCCAGGAGCGTCAGCGACTGGTTATAAAATATATTTTTAAATAATTTATCTATAACCAGTCGCTTACGCTCCTGGCTCTGTTGGTTGCAATTATGGCTCCGTTGAATTGTCAACAGACCCTATTTAAGCTGCAAATTACCTACATTGTGAATAATTCCAAATGCGGATAGAAGCCATAAAATCACCACAATCACTACCAAGGCATTTAAGATAGTTTTAATTGATCCTGCCATTGGTACGTAGGTATTTATGAGCCAAAGTAAAAAACCGACAACAACCAATACGATAATAATTGAAATGAGAGACATCGCTTATTCCTTTAATTTGATGTTTGAGGTTAGTTAGCTTAAACATAAATGTTAAAAGCGCCCCATGTGAGATATTTTACATGGAGCGCTTTTGATGTTGCTAGACTAATAAGCCCAGCAACCGGTGACTACGCAATTTCTTGCATAAGCAGAATTGCGAACGCAAACGCGTAAAGCATTATTCACTGCGTAATCATGGGTAAGGCCGCGAATAAACCATACTTGGCCACGAGCATTATGCACTCTGCAGCGCCAATCTGCGTGAGCAGAAAGACTCATTAAACTTAAACAAACGCCTAAAATCACGAGTAATTTTTTCATATTAATCTCCTAGGATTCATTGTGTCGAAAGTGTGATTCACCATTTAATTTTAACATTAAATAATTCGATTTGGGATTTATGTATTTGAAAAATTTTTTTTAATATTGATTAGGGTTTGGGCAATATAGTTTTTTATGATCAATATTTTTATCATTAGGCTCTAATTGCGCCAACTTTAACATCAAACGGTAATCGATATAAACCACGATCTAAACCATAATTCAATCGGTTAATAATTGAAGTGGAATAATCCAGAGACAAATAATCATCTTTGGAACGATAGTAAGCACCGACAAAGGCAAACCCATCGACGTTTCGATACATTTTAGCCACAGCTTCATCAATGGACTTACCAGCACCAGTGATCACTGCTAAATTCCAATCAAATCCCACGGTCACTAATTTCCCGCGCTGGTTTTTGCGCACATCCCACAGCCATAAATCTTTTTCAATTTCACTGCGATAACCGATGGTGATATTGGCGGCAACTTTTTGAGTATCTTCGTTGCGATTTAAGTTGAATATTCGCACCGATGTTGCGACAGTTCCTATGGTAAAAGGCGATTCTTTACGCACAATTTTTTCGAAGAAATTAGTGACTGATCCTAGCAGAGCCAATTCAGTGAAAAATGAATTATAACCTGGACGATTAGAACAAAATTCACCAAAATACATTTTTCCATCACGTTTATTAATTAAAATTGAAGCATCCCAAATAAATAAACCTTTATGTTGCCGTGCCATTTCATCGACAATCGGCGGGAAACAAATTTTATTAATTCTATCTTCCATCTCCGTTGGAAAAACTAAATCTTCTGCGCATCCTGTCTGAATAGAGATATTGCCACTACCAAAAGATTTATTTTCTATATTCATCGTTGTCACCAAAGGAACGCCATCGTAATACATTTTTTCTGGCGTCATTTCAATAATAGAAGGGATAAACAGTTCTAAAATAAATCCCAAACGTTCGTAATCATTGGGAAAATTATTCAACATCTCGATAATTTGATCTTTCGCCGAAGCCGCATCATTCATCGTAGGAACATAGGTTTTGGCAAAATCATGTTTGCCTTTAAGCACCCAGATATCATTAGTTTCTTTTAAAAAATTAATCGCATCAGCCACTTTAGCAAATTCTTTTACTTCAGGAGTATATAATTTTTGATAATGTTTTTTTACAAATTCTTTAGCGTGATCACGATCAACTTCAAACAGATAATCTTCTTTGCTAGGGAAATTTCCATGCACATCTAAATGACGTACTTTATCAGCCCAGCGATATAAATTATTTTCTTCAAAAAAAATGAAATATTCTTGCGGATTCTTGGCTGATTTCAAAGTCTCGATAACACGTTCAGCGGGTTGCATCTTCACCATGTTCTTAAACAATTTCATCCGTCTTTCGCGATTACCGTCAGTCTCTACTGCTCGCTTTGCTTCTTCCTCCATCACGTATTCTTTAATATCTTCAATTTGTCCCACCACTACTTCATTCCCTTCCTGTTGTAATTTATAAGCTATCGGCAAACTAAGTCCGCTATAAGTGATAAAGATATATTTCATATAGGATGCTATCTCCCTGCTCCCCACAATTACATAATAGATTAAATAATGAGCGAGAACAAATATTCCTAGGGTGAAACTCAACAAGAACAGGCTGCCTATTATTTAGACAAAACTAAAAATCATTTTTAGTGTATAATGCTTAAAATTTTCATAAATAATTAATTTAAAGGAATATTCAAATGAAAATCTCTTTAAAACACCAAGCCATTAAAAAGAAAAATAGTGAAGTCTGTTTGGTCACCGAACATTCGATAGGCGATGAAATGATTGATTTTGCCATTGCAAAAATTTCTGGTCGCTATCCAGATAATCAACGTGTAACAAATAAACTCTGCAAGGAAATTGTTTACATTCAAGAAGGAAAAGGCAAGGTAGTCGTTGAAGGAATTGAATATGTGCTACAAGCTGGGGATGTCGTATTAATTGAAGCAGGAGAAAAATTTTATTGGGAAGGAAACATGAGTCTTTTTATTTCTTGCCGCCCTGCTTTTACGCCTGAACAACATCAGCTAGTGGAATGATCTAGCCAGGCTGAGAATTGTAAACAGACTCTAACTTATTTTTTCGCAGATTTCTGTACCCAGTTTATCTTCACCTAGATAAACCCAAAACCCTTGCATAATTTTTTTATTCGCAGCAAAAGTATATTGCTCTAACCCAACGTGCTTTAAATTGTGAATATCTTGAAATACCACAGACATTAATTCAGGACTATATTGCCCACCTGTTCCTTTGTAGATTTCACCGGTATCATATTCCATTATCAAACCATAAACGGTATTTTGATAATACACCGTGACTTTACCGGTATATTTTTTATTTAGATAAGGATCAAAACCCTGGCAGTGGTAATAACCGGCAAAATCAGAAAAAGCAAAAGAAATCAGGGGAAAAAAAGCTAACCATGCAACAACCCACCATCGATAAAACATTTTTCTCTCCTTAGAAAATCGTCTCAAATCACATTCTTACGAATATTATATCATTAATCATAATAAATTGGCTTAGAAATGGCACAGAAAAAATTCGAATTAGAGCTCTAGTAAGCTTAAGATAAGCTTAAATTAATAATCCCCCTTCTAAATATTCTCCGTACACGACAATTTTTAAAATTTAACTCTTGTCATGCCAGCGAAGGCTGGCATCCAGCCTATAATTTAATCTGGATGCCAGCCTTCGCTGGCATGACAACCTAGTTCTGCTGTATTTCGGAGAGAGCCTGTCATTAAAGTATTTTTTGTCGTGTACGGAGCTAAATATTTCCTTAAGCTAAGTAATTTATAATATTTAACTAAATTTATTAAATTGAATCCGTTAAATATTATGACTAAGGCGCGCACTAGATCACCTTTCGAAAACATACCAGACGATGTCATTATTGAGCCGATGTTGGCCCTAGGATATTCACCTGAAATTGAAGAAGGCTTATGCGCTGGTATTGCTATTTACTGGTCTTTGGAAGCGATATGTGGACAGGAAGCTCATCACTTACAACGATTATTTTTACTCCGAGGTCACCCTAACCTGCTTGAAGATACTCGTCAGGCTGAGCTTAAACAAATACATAATGAAGAACTATCCTTATCAGATTTGCAATTAATTGCCATTAAAAAATATTTTGAAAACATCGTTCTAATACATAATAAAAATTATGCCATTAGCGATGGCGCATCTGAAAAAAATAATGTTATTCGAGCTATTGAAACAGTAACAAGCAATACATTGTTTGATAAAACAGAAATTGCTAAACGCCAAGGATTGATGTTAGTGCAATTTTTGCAATACGCTGGTACGAATACTCAATGCGAAAATTATCTAAACTATTTACTTGAACAAATTAAAAATTTACAAATGGCCGCCTCTCGCGATGAAATATTACCAGGAGCTAATCGATTTAAAGAATTGTAATGGCAAAACAGCCGCTCATTTAGCAATGCAATCAGATGAACCAAGCAAGACGATAATAAAAACTCTAGCCGACCATGGCGCTGATTTTACTTTACAAAATCGCGATCAACAATCTCCGATTGATTTAGCCATTGAAGGAAAACATTATTCATTATTAGTATTAATGTTGATTCATACACTGCCAGAACAATGTCCGGAATTATTACTTAAAATTCGACCTTCACAATATAAGGTTAAATTAGAAAAATACTACCGAGACTTAATAAAAGAATATCCCGAATTAAGTAAAAAAGAAAATTTATTTACCAAAATGTTTAACAAGGGAATAGCATTACTCGCTAACAAGCCTGCGCTAGAATCAGTGCCACCTGTCATTACCGATAAACCCGGGGGTATTAAACGCAAGCGTTAAACGCAATCACTCTCTATCCGTTAATAATCCGGCATTACGTGCTTGTTCACCATACCCCGCCGCGATCAATTGTGCCTGCATTTCCGGCGATAATTTTTTTTGAAATGCTAACTCAATTAACGTTGACCATCCTTGCCAATGGCTAGTCCAGTGATGATCATTCACGTTGGTCACATCGACCCTTCGATAAAGCCGTTTTAATTTCGCATCCCAGTAAAAAAGCGGCGCAATATCTTGGCCATGATCATGATCACCACCGATCGAATCCGCATAGGGGATTATTTGATACACAGCGTCATCTTTAGGCACAATACCCGATAGATAGGCCGCAAATATTTCATTGGCAGAAACTTGCATGGCTTCCTCTACCTTGATTCGATTTTCTTGATTTATTTTATCGAAATAATTTTTATCACCATAGGCTTGCCAATGATCGCCGCGCAAGTTGTGAACATGAAGTCCATAATGATTTTCCTCATTATGCATATAAAGAGTTAAAGCATTGCCAATGATGTGTGGAAAAGTGTGAGTAAATAATTCAATACGAGGGTTACGCATATGTCCAGTGGCAAAATGATCTGATAGATAATGACAAGCAAAAGCATTGATCATATAGGCCAGTTCTAATTTTTGTTTATCCTGAGTTTGATGCGCGGCAATCGCCTGTTCGATTGCAAGCTTGTGGCCCGTTTCATAAGCCACCCATGCTGAATCACCAAAATGATCAAAATCACTTAAAGTCAAAGTAAAGTATCTACCCGGTTTAAAATACCAATATTTTCCGCAACCGCCACCTGTAATACAATTCCATTTTCGATCATTATCAGCAGCGAGTTTATTATAAATATCTTCTGGTCTTTCACCATTTTTCATACCCTCGTCTACTAATTTTTGTTCGTTATATATAACAGCAAGAATTTGTTCAGCTTCCTGAACAGCTGATTTATTAATAGTAAACATAGCAAATATTTTCAAAAAACGCTCTTTTCGCCTTTCGTCTGATTTAGCCGCGCTAATCGGTTGATTTGGTATACCATAAAAATCTGCCATTGTTACAATTTTACCGTAGTTTAACGCTAGACCATTTTGCAAATGAAATGTGTAAGCTGTTTGGCCGGGATCATCGGTAGAAAAATAAATTTTAGTATTATTACCTATAAAAAGATGTTCGGAACTTGCGAAACCAGGTGGCGATAAATTTGCGGCAAGTACATAGGTGTTAATGAGCAAAGCAGATAGTAAAATAAAAAATTGTAATATTTTTTTCATCTTATTCAATCCTTTTAATACAAAAATAACATTTTAAATATATTGATATTGCTGTTTGCACGCAAGTAGAAAAGAAATCTATAGGAAGGGGTAATCGATAATAATTTTAAGGTTGAATATCATTAATATTTACGGAATACTGGATTATATCGCCTGCTTAATTGTTTAAGGATAAACTTGAAGGAGCGTACCATGAAGGGAAATCGCTTTACAGTCATTTTGTTATCATTGTTTATTCCTGTTTTAACCTATTTTTCACCCAGTTTTGCGAATCAACAACCAACATCCCAACCTTTGTCTGAAGCTGACGCTTTAAATTTAGGTACGCAAGCTTATATTTATGGTTATCCGCTCATCACTATGGACATGACGCGGCGGGTCATGACCAATGTCGCAAAACTGGAAGGAAGCAAAGCACCGATGGGACAATTTGTTAACATGCAGAACTATCCAAATGCTTCATTTCACGATGTTACCGCTCCTAATGCGGACACGCTTTATTCTATTGCATGGCTAGATCTTGCAAAAGAACCCTATATTCTGCATATACCGAATACCGATGGTCGATATTATTTAATGCCGATGCTTAGCGCTTGGACCGATGTGTTCGCTGTTCCTGGTAAACGAACAGCCGGTAGCGATGCTCAAGACTTTGCTATTGTCGGCCCCAATTGGCATCAAAAATTACCGGTAAAATTCCCGATATTCAAATCGCCGACCAATTTGGTGTGGATTATTGGTCGCACTTATTGCACTGGCACGCCGGAAGATTATCAAAAAGCACACAATATTCAGGATAAATATACACTTACCCCGTTTAGTTATTTTAATAAATCTTACACACCGCCTACTGGAAGTATCAGTGCGGCCATTGATATGAAAACTCCGGTGCGCGATCAAGTAAACACCATGAATGCAGCAACTTATTTTAAAAATTTAGCCATACTCATGAAAGATAATCCACCTAGCAAAGCGGATGCGCCTATGGTAGCGACATTGGCAAAATTAGGTATTGTGCCTGGTCAGGAATTTGATATAAACAAACTTGATCCTGCGGTGGCGAAAGGTTTAAATGAAGCGGTGGCTGCCGGTCAGAAGGCGATCATGATGCAAGGTAAAAATGCAGCTATCATGAAAAATGGTTGGGAAATTAACACGAAAACCGGTTTATATGGCACTGATTATTTACAACGTGCCTTTGTTGCTGCAATTGGATTAGGCGCTAACCGTCCACAGGATGCGATTTATCCGTTAACAGTAGTCGATGCTACTAACAAAAAATTAAATGGCGCGAATAAGTACATCATTCATTTCAACAAGGACCAGACACCTCCGGTCAATGGTTTTTGGTCGCTCACTATGTACAATGATCAATACTTTTTTATCGACAATGAAATTAATAAATACACGGTTAGCCCGCGCGATACTCTAGTAAAAAATCAGGATGGATCTATTGATATTTATATTCAGCATAATTCGCCGGGAGATAATTATGCTTCTAATTGGCTACCTGCACCGACTGGAAATTTTATTTTATTGTTTCGCTTTTATTGGCCAAAAGATGCCATTATTAATGGCGCTTGGGTACCGCCCGCGGTGGAAATTAATAAACATGCTTAGCACATTGATTCATTGATTTTTAATGCGATAAAAACGGCATTCAACACCTTGGGCGATAGTTGTAGGAGAGTGATATTCACTCATCGTTGGCTAGGTGACCATGATCTATCTCTATCAAATAAAAGATCGTTTATAAAATCGGTTCTCTCATTGTCATGATGATGATTATTATTATCATTATCACCACTTGCTAAATAAAAATAAGAGCTTTCTACCGGTTTGATTTTGTGCGTACCAAACATCCTCGAGGTACTTGCTAAAGGCTGAGCTTTGCTAGCTGCTTCTTTTTGGGGTGCGGTAGCGGCTATTGGAGCAGCAACACTGAGACTTGACGCTGACGCAGATACGGGGGGGACGACAGCGGGTGATAATGGAGCTAGAACTGGAGTTGGAGGTGTTGGTAATGGGTTTAGAACCGAAGTTTGAGCGCTTGCCTGGGTTGAAGCTGGGACAACCGGAACCAATGCCGGAGTGGATGTCACAACTGAACCCATCACTGGATTTGAAACACGAGACACTACTTCGCTAGTGAGGGTTGGTCGTGATGGAGTGGTAGTCGCCTGCAGAGCTGGAACACTTGGAGGACTAAAACTGTTCATGACATTTGGCACTAAACCAGAAAACATATCTAAAAATATATTGGAAAATTTTAAAAAACTTACTGGTGCATTTACATACATATTGAATAATTCGACGACAAACAAAGCATCAGGATTATCAAGAGCAATAGTCTGATAAAAAGGATATAAAATTCCCCATTGCAAATTTAATTGTTGTAACTCAATAAATTTATCTACAATATTGATGGGCTCAGGTGTAACGTTAGCCATAGTTGCTTGTGCAGGTTGTAGGGGAATATTATTTGCTACAGGAACATTTGCATCAACTGTGCTAGTGATAGACTGTTTTGTTTCAACGCTGGTTTCTGTGGCTGCCATTGTAGCCGCAGCGGTATTGGCATTGGTAACCAGAGCTGTGGTTAGCGTGATAGCGGGAGTACTATCAACTTGAACAGCGGTGGTAACTTCAGACGGTACTGGCATTACTTCATTTGCTTGTTGATCAACGGTATGTTCAGAGTTTATCCTGGTGGTGATTTCCTTCCGTTTTCTTGCAGTAGCTGTTTGTTGCGAAGACTCTGAGTTATCTGAATCCGTATCTGAATCTTCATAAGTCAAAAATTCCGCGACATATCGAGAACTTTTTCGCGAAGTCCGCATTTTTTTCCTATTTTTTTGCTGATCATTTTCAGCGCTATCTTCGGTATTAATTGTTGCATTAGTTACTATTTTTTCAAAATGCTCCCACTCCGTTTCTTTTTTATCTGCTTTTCTCAAGCGAATAGTAAATTTCTCTTCATCTTTAGTTACTATTTTATATGGTTGATATGCCCAACCTTTCATTTTACCTCGTGAATTTAATGAAATCTCCTCATCAGAAGAGACATCGGAATTCGTTGTATCAGATTTATCATCTACTGGCCTTGGAGAACTCATAATCTTTTATCCTTCAGTGAAAAAACCGTCACGCATTGAACAGTGAAAGGATTTTATCACAATTTTATTAATTGACACCCGGCATTTTATTAAGATTTAACCAGCAAATCCGTTGCAAATGATCATCGTGAGCCAGTAGCTATATATTTATTTCTTTAAGATTATCTTAAGTCTACCCCTGTAAAATAACACAAATAATTCACACATCACCTACCGTCGCGGAGCAATTGTGGAATCACATAATAAAGCACCAGGTAAACGTAAGTCATTTAATCTTTCTGATGCTGAAACAAGCAGTAAGCATTTAAGCATTGCTTCGTCTTCTACAGCTATCACGTCCACAAACAAAAAAGCTAAATCACAGAGCAACCAAGCAGCTGAAATAAAACCTAGAAAAATAAAATGGATACATTATTTGACGTTTTACACTCAGCTAATAAAATGCTCAAGCAATTCTACTCTAGACGGAATTGATAATATAAGTAAATTTGTATTAAATCGCACAGTTTTCAGTCAAAAAAAATCTGATAATGATCATACCCCTTACTTAGTGTGGGTAGATTGGCCGACAGTTAACGGCTTAGGTAGAGCCCAACCCACAACACCTTTATTATTCGAAGTCAATGCAGAATCTGATGAAATCTATGTTTTTTTAAATGAAGAAGATAAACAACCGATTGTAAGATTGATGTTAAATGACGAGGCGGGAGTGATTGAAGATGAAGGCTTTGTGGAAACAGCCGATTTCACCGCAGCAGATCTGCGGCATTTAAAAAGTTTATGCTCTCAACTGCTGGATAAACCTGCTATAAAAACCCAGTCAAAAACATCTACCACCATGGATGAAAAAACACTACAAGCCAATATCGAACAACTTCAAGACCAATCCGTTTACTATCGCATTGAAAATATAATTCTAAATAACTCTACTCCTGTCTCAGGCATGCATAAGCACATGTTTAAATTAACTGTGGATGGCGTGGAACTTGAGGCGGTATTTTCCAGAACAGATGCAGAAGAAGATAAATTTGATTCCTGGATATTTGCTAAGCAAAACGATTTGAAGCAGATATGTTATGCGGGTGTTGATATTACCAGACCCGTTCAATTCCATACACTGGCTCTACACCATGGAGAAAACGAATTATTGAAAATCTGGGCCACTGTCGACGGACATTTTGGGGAGTTATATAATGTAAGGACAGACGCAAGTTTTTCAGGTGCCACACTACAACGAATATATAAAAATTTTAAAAAAATACTCATGGATGATAGAGCAACCATCTTTATTTGTGATGACGCTAGTTTTGAAAAAACCGTTACGCCAGTTGCCGATGAAAAATCGGCTAAATCAGTTAAAAAAACATCAGCAGCACCCTATATAGCTAAAGTACCATTGCGCTTGATTCAAGCATTAGCAGGTGAGCCAAGTTATTATGAAAAAACACTAGGTGCGCGTTTGTTTGAGCAACCCATTCTTTCGAAAGAAAAGATACATGTACACAAAGAATATCAGCAGTCAACTGCCAAGCGTAAAGAGTCGATTAATAAACTGCAAAAAATGAAATTAACTATGTGGCTTGATGAATTAAAAGAATCGAATGCAAAGTTTCATGCACGCTTAACCAAGTTATCCGCTCAAGTTTTCCCGAGTAAATCAATGGACAAGCTAACCATAGGTGATTTAGTCAAGAGTATTTATACTGACTCAAAACAAAAGAATAAAGCGGGCTTAACCACAGGTCCGACTGATGTTCTAATCGAAGTCTCTGCTTTATTGACCGGCGCTGATCATCCCAATGATAGCTTGGTGTGTTACGCAAATAGAGGAAATAATGATTTAACTAAGGGCAAAGTTGGTGAATTGGTGAATGATATTTTATGGGAGCACGGACGGATTTGGGTCTACAATGAAAAAAATGATGGGCGCGGCACTCCTTCGCCAACAACTTTTTTTAGCAAAATGAATCTCGTTTGAAGCGAGCATCCAATAGGTGATATTTTAATCGAGAGTGTATGACCCATCAAAACAAATAACCTGATATTCATTTACTTGTTTTGTTGTTTAATGTAATGGAATTATTAGATAAATTCTCGACCTCCTGTTTTCCTTTCTTCACACCCTTGGTAAACAATTGATGATAGCTTAATTCTCTAGATTGGATAACCTTATCACTGACAGCGAATCGATCTTGTAATTTTTCATCAGGTACTTTTGATCCAGTTTTTCTTTGAACAACAACAGAGTACTGAAGTTGTTTGAATTGATTAGTTTCAATTTCATCTAGGAATTCTTTTTGTTGTTGTGCAGTCAACAATTCATTTTCCTTACCAAAAAACACTATTTGCAACCCCAATCGCGCACCCGCGCTACCGACTATAGACATGTTTACACTATAGGTAATATCGCGATGACCGGGTGTTATAAGAGGATTTTCTTTACTAGCTCCACCAAGGTAGCTATAAACTCGTAGCGAAGAATCATCGGCTAAAGGATCACTATCGCCGTAATCAACTGTGATCACTTCTGCGCCTACTTGCATTAAATCATATATCCCATTAAGGTAATCTTTAACACTTGTATTCGCATAACGAATATTACCTGGTTGCATACGGCCTAGAAATTCAGGATTATCTTGTAAAAATAATTTTACATCCGGTACTGAATCAGAATTAATATATATTTTAATAAATTTAAAAACTTCCCTAATATTTGTTGCAGAAAATTTTTCTTGGGCATATTGTTTATGTAATTTTAAAAAATCGTTACGTGATAATATGACAGCTCCTTCGGGTAGTTTTTCTTCGCCAAGCTTATCTAAATATTGCTTATGATGTGTTGACAAGGATATTAAACGTGTAATTTCTTTATCAGGGAGTTTAAAGTAATCGCTTAAATCTTTTATTAACACTACGGGCATGATCAATCCAACTTGAACTTTACGATCCTTGCCACGGCGAAGTTCTTGCGGTGCGAACATATCAAGCATTTCATTAGAAAACGCAAATGATATACCTTCTCTGAAAGCTAATTTCAAAGACAAACGTGCATGGCCTTTTTTTAATATAGTTCCTATTGAAGAATAATTTTTTAATAGCTCATCAAAACTGATTATATTACGTTCTCCATTTTTAAATGGTAAATTCAGAGAATTAATGAAACCTACGTTTTGAGAAGTAGTAATGTCAGTAAAATCCCAATTTCCATCTTCATTACATCCATAAATTTTAAATTTTTTATTTTGTCGTATTAAGATAGGAGTATTTGTTTCCCTTGCTTTTTTTAAAATATTATCTATTGGCTTATCATCCGTTTGATCAAGTAGCCAGAGGTCATGTTTGGCTAATAAATTTCGCGCGTCACCGAAATGAACCTCTACCTTCTCTTTTTTGAGTAATCTAAGATTTCGTTCTTTAAATGGTAAATATAGAGAATTGAGGGATTCTATTTGTTGAGGATCATTAATATCAACGAAAGCCCATTTTCCATCTTCTTGACAGGTATAAACTTGGAATTTTTTATTTTGTCGGATTAAAATTGGTATATTTTTATCCTCAGCTTTTTTTAAAAGACTGTCACTTATTTTTTCATCATTATTTTTATCAAGTAAATAAATATCGTCCACGCCAGATAAATCCATTGTATTTCTTAATGCATGATCAACTCTTCCCTTGATCGTTGTATTTGTCGTACTAAATTTCGCAACATTAACGCGCTGTCGTTTAGCTAATGCCGGAGAAATTTCCACAGTATGATATTGTAGATCTTCATTAAACTGTTCCCACTCCAATTCTGAACTGGATGGAGTGTGGTATTTATTTAGAATTTCTCTCACCTGAGGAAAATCATAAACGGGTATTTGTATTTTTTTACCTTTTGGAATGTCCTCTGATGCAATAAGTTTTTCTTCATTAGGATCTGTAATTTCAGTGAAACCCCACTTCTTATCTTTACAGCCATAAATACTATATTTATTATTTTTCTTTATGATAATAGGAGTATTTTTCATCTCGGCTAATTTCAAGAAAGGTTTTTTTATATTCTCACCGTCGGCTAAGTCTACTAAAATAACATTAGGTACCTTCATGTTAATAAAAGCTAAAGCATTTTCTGCTAAACTTCCATCTCCTGCTCCAAGTTCAACATCATGATACTTTTCATCCTCTTCAGGTCCCTTCCGAGTATGGTTCCTTTTTGAGGTTATAGTCAAAATAGCTGCACATATCATTTTTTCATTACTGGTTAAATTATTTTTATCTAACAAACCCTTTTGGTGTTCCAAAATAATTCGTTTTTGCTCCGCACTTAATTCTTCTAATGTGTATTTTGTGATTAAGCCTTTATTATCTTTAAGATAGTAGACAAACTCGTTATTTTCATAATATAGGCGCAGATGGGTATTATCTGAAATTTGTTTATCTTCTTTTTCATCAGATGACATCAAATAAATATCACACCCTTTGCGCCAAGATTGCCAACATGCATATGACTGCAAAACTTTGGCTATTGCAAAAGATTTTTCTTGTGTCGAGTGGGTTGTAAAATCACTAACAAATTCGACTTTACCTGTAAAATAATAGCCACTCCGACCAAAATTCATTTCATGCACATAATCTTGCATCGAGAGAAAGGTTTGACGCGCTTTACGCTCTAATGCTGCTGTCACTTCATCTGGATCTTCGCTTATAATTGTTTTTATTTTTTTTGGCCGATCAGATGTTGTAACAGGATCTTCGCGATATTTTTCACCTTTGGATTTGGAAGATAGAGGATGATAACGATGCAACATCGATGAAAAAGCTATCATCTCTGCAAAATGCTTAGGTAACTGCAAACTATTATTATTAGCTTTGATTTTAAGCGCGGCATCTAAACAAACATTAGCAATTGCCGCCAGCTGTTCATTATTTTTAACTAACTCTCTGATTTTTTGATGTTCCAGTAGAGCCATACAAAAATCTGGGTAATCTTTTGCATATTCTTTTAGTTTTTCAAAACTATCGCATTTTGAAATTATAGCTTGAGGAAACTCCCTACCTTCCGGAAAAAAATCTGATAAACCAGGGTCACTCATCAAATTCTGTACAGTCTGCAATATACTTTTTTGTTTTTCAGATGTTGCTTCTAAATTAAAAAACTGTGGTGCAATACCCAAGAGTTTTTTTATGTCTTCTTCTGAAGTAACAAGCTCCATTAAGCGGCTTCGTACTAACATATAATTAATAAATGCATGATCTATTTTCGCTAATGCTAGCAAATGATTAAAAGTCACGGCATTGTTTTGATGGGATTGTGAAAATTCACGAAAGGCGTCTTTTAAAATGGCGGTTGTAGTATTGCGCCCAAGTTGCGCGATATGATGTTGAACGGGATCATCTTTTTTGTCTGAGCTAAACATGTAAAATTCCTTATTTATATATCTACTCTTTAATTATAGAGAAAATAAAAGTTTTGTGTGGTGACATATCCAGACTTAACTATTTGATTTTATTAATGGACCATCACGGAGTTTTTGAAAAACCTTCATTTTTTTATTGATATTACCAAAATAAAACTCGATTGTTCGATAAGAATAAAAAAGTAAATACACGCTCTTTCTCGTTTAGAAAACATAAATTATCACGTAAAAATTGATTAAAAAGTTGTTTAGGTTGCGTCATACTTATATACAATTTCTTATCTAGCAAAATACACCATGAAACTCCACAGAAAATCATTTTTATTTGACTTCTGTTGGACCATACCATACTATTTAAGCCCAATTATTATGCAAAAATCAACTAATGAGAGATACTGATGATAACTACTATTGTTTTTGATTGGGACGACACATTAACCGGTGACCGCGTATACCTTTTTGCCGGTGTTGAGTCGTTATTACGAAAACTGCAAAAAAAGAACATAAGAATCCATATCGTTTCTACCGGTTGTCCAAGCTTTACAATTAAGCAAACCTTACAAAGTAATGGCATTACCATCCCCGATGATAATATTGTTGGGTCTGTAGAAATGACTAATAAATTTCGCACTCACAATAAAAGTGTTGCGTTAGATAATATCTGTAAACAAGAAGGTATTACTAAAGACAATATTGCATTTTATGATGACAAAAATGAAAACATACAAGATGCATTAAATGCAGGATATAAGAATAGCTTTCTGGTACCTCAGGAACCAAGCAAACGGTTTTTCCAGGGAATAAGCGATAAATTTGATGAGGGACAAGAATTCCGACCGATGGCGGCTCGCTCTGCTGACCCAATGACTAATCTTATTAATATTATTAAGAATACACCGTATTGGAAAACCAAATCTAAATTTACTTTTCAAGTTCCGACAACGGTTAAACTATTACAACAGGCGGTTGATAAATTTGATGCGCAGTTGAAGCAGGATCCAGAACAACTGTTTCGTGAGTTGCGAGATATCGCCTTACTTAGACTTGGACAACGCAACTTATTCTATTTATTTTTCGAGTACAATAATCGTGATCCACTAACCGAATCCTTACAGAAAATTTTTCGAGAAGCGGATGATCCTAATGATTTAGCCAATTCACGAAGTTATCAAACACTATGCGATGACATTTGGAAGGAAAACTCGCTAGAAGTTGGCGCAGGCCTTGGTCGTCGTTGAGTCTGCCCTACTAATGCTTTTACTGGCTACATGTGCTCGGATTTCTGCTTAAATCTGGCATATTTAAAATTCATTCTAATTTCTCTTTGGCCAGCGATATTCTCAAATAACGCAAAATGACTTGCGTAATCGCAAGTAATACTTGTGGTAAATCATGAATTAATCGATTAAAAGTTGCTTGATTAATAAATAATAAGGTTCCTTCGGTTTTGGCTATTGCTGTTGCTGCGCGCGGTTCGTGATCAATTAAAGAAATTTCACCAAAAAAACCATTTTCTTTTATTTCCGATAATAATTTATTCTTCCTAAATAATTGAACTTTGCCTGAAGCAACAATGTAGAGTCCGTTTGACACATCATTTTCTAAAAAAATGGTTTGTTCAGCGATCATGCCAATGGCTTCTATCTCCTCAGCAATAATTAGTAAAATTTCCGCTGGTAATTGTTTGAATAACTCAACTTGACGCAATACAAAAACTTTCTGCATTTTATCCATGGATATCCCCGCCTTGTTAGTGAATGAAGCGCAAATTACTTGAGTAAGCCAGGAGTCTAGATATGACTCAATGGGTTTCGATAAAGAACTAATTTGAGTTTCACGATCTTCTGAAAAAATTTCTTTAATTGCTTGATTTAATACTGGGTTGCTATAGAGTTGAATTAACAACTCCAGGCTTTTTGCTTTTTCAGATTGGATACCGTGTAAGATGTTAGGAATCATACCAAATATATCGCTAGAATATTGATGAGTGCCAAGCCAATAGATAAAACGTTCTTTCAACCGAAATGGCCGCAACATTATCTTTTCCTGCAATGCTATTAGCATAATCACGCACATCTTGACTAATGCGCATAGAACAGAATTTTGGTCCACACATTGAGCAGAAGTGAGCAACCTTTGCAGATTCTTTAGGTAATGTTTCGTCATGAAAAGAAAGTGCAGTATCAGGATCCAAAGCAAGATTGAATTGATCTTCCCAACGGAATTCAAAACGCGCTTTGGACAACTCATCATCCCAATAACGTGCTGTAGGATGTCCTTTCGCTACATCTGCTGCATGAGCAGCGATTCTGTAAGCAATCACACCGGCTTTCACATCATCTTTATTGGGTAATCCTAAATGTTCTTTAGGTGTGACATAACAAAGTAATGCAGTACCAAACCAGCCTATCATGGCTGCACCAATACCGCTGGTAAAATGATCGTAACCTGGGGCAATATCAGTTGTCAGCGGCCCTAAGGTATAAAAAGGTGCTTCATGGCAATATTCCAATTGTTTGGTCATGTTTTCCTGTATCATATGCATAGGAACATGGCCTGGGCCTTCAATCATCGTCTGAATATCATGTTCAAAAGCAATCTTGGTCAATTCGCCTAATGTTTCTAATTCACCAAATTGTGCTTCATCATTGGCATCCGCAGATGAACCAGGACGTAAACCATCTCCTAAGGAAAAGCTGACATCATAGGTACGCATGATGTCGCATATTTCTCGGAAATTGGTGTAAAGAAAGTTTTCTTTGTGATGTGCCATACACCATTTGGCCATGATGGATCCGCCGCGTGATACGATGCCGGTCACGCGTGAAGCTGTTAAGGGAACGTAACGGAGTAATACACCGGCATGAATAGTAAAGTAATCCACGCCTTGTTCCGCTTGTTCGATTAACGTATCGCGGAAAATTTCCCAAGTAAGATCTTCAGCTACCCCATCCACTTTTTCTAAAGCTTGATAAATGGGAACTGTGCCGATAGGGACAGGTGAATTACGAATAATATGTTCACGTGTCGCATGGATATTTTTCCCTGTAGAAAGATCCATTACTGTGTCTGCACCCCAACGAATTGCCCAGACTAATTTTTCAACTTCCTCAGGAATAGAGGAACTAATTGCAGAATTCCCAATATTCGCATTGATTTTGACTAAAAAATTACGCCCTATAATCATAGGTTCAATTTCTGGGTGATTAATGTTAACTGGGATAATTGCCCTGCCACGCGCGACTTCTGACCGCACAAATTCAGGCGTGATTACATCGGGTATCGAAGCGCCCATGCTATTACCCCGCAAACGTTTGTTGCGAGCTTGGATAACAGGATCAGCGGCAGCCTCACGTTGTTGTTCAAGATGAATATTTTCCCGGATGGCAACATATTCCATTTCTGGGGTAATAATACCTTGTCTAGCATAATACATCTGGCTCACATTTTTGTTGCCTTTTGCCCGTAATATTTTATGGAGACGGGTTGGTGAGGCTAAAGGAGAAGGCGGAGCCTCTTCGACATCTTGTCTAGCCATAATCCAGGGGAGACGCAATGGATCTAATCCTTGGGTTACGTTGATATCTTTATTAGGATCGGTATAAGGACCAGATGTATCATATAAATTAATAAAAGAACCGTTAGTTAAAGTTACTCTTCGTTGCGGCACCTGTAAATTCGGATGCTGTTTGCTGGTTACATAAACCTTTTGTGAATTAGGTAATGGCTTACGAGTTATGATAGAATCATCTAAGTGCTGATTGAGATTTTTCACTTTGCTCACGGTGGGCTCCTTATATTTTAAAAAACTACCTTGTTTCATGATTATTCGCTCGTAATAAAATAACTGATTGCGAATTAAAAATCTACCATAAAAAGCAACTTAATGAGTTGTAGTAAAAAAATTTAGCCAACGACGAATTTCATTATCAGGATCTTCTGCTTGAGTAATGGCTGAAATAACGCATACTCCATTGACTTTCGTTTGCCAAACCTCTGGCAGCCGCTGCCAATTGATTCCACCAATGGCAACGACTGGATAATCTAGCAACTGGCGGTAAGCATTCAATTTTGCCAAGCCTTGAGGTTCATAAGCTAATTTTTTGGTAGTGGTTTCATAAATTGGGCCTATAGCAATGTAAGATGGCCTCAAAGCGTGAGCACGCGCCAATTCCGAATAAGAATGTGCACTCACGCCCAAGCGTAACCCTGCTTTTAATAGAGCTTCGCAATTCGCTTCGGTTAGATCTTCCTGACCCAGATGAACGCCATAAGCGCCTAAGTCTAATGCTATTCGCCAATGGTCATTGATAAATAGTTGAGCTTGATATTGTGAGGCTAAATGAATAGCAGTTTTTAATTCTTGATAAATTTGTTTTTCTGGAGTTTCTTTTATGCGAATCTGCAAGGTCTTTACCCCTTGTGCTAAACAACGGGCTACCCATGCTGCGCTATCTACTATCGGATAAAAACCGAATGATTCATTAATGCAAGGAGGGAAGACAGCTGGTTCTTGATCGCTTGAATTAATCGTTTTCCAAGGCAAACAGTCTGCGCGCGTCGGCCAACGATGATGGGCGACTGGCCCTGGTCCTTGACCGATAGGCTGAGATAAATGTAATCCTTGATTAACATAAGCTTTAGCAATAACTAAAGCATCTTTTATATCATAATGCTGTGCGAGACCAGCCGTAATTGCAGAAGCTAAGGTACAGCCGGAACCATGTTTATGCACAGTTCCCAATCGTTTACTGTTTAACCAGAAAGAATTTTTTCCATCGGTAAAGTAATCTTGCGCATAAGTAGATTGTGAGCGTGCATGTCCGCCTTTGAGCAAAATAGCTTTTGGCCCATACGCTAATAATGAATGCGCAGCTTCTACCATATCGGTATTGCTGATCAATTGCCGTTTCAATAGCCATTCTGCTTCGGGCACATTGGGAGTCAACAGAGTGACGCAGGGAAAAAGATTTTGAATAAGCTGGTCACGAATATCTCCCTCATAGAGCGCATCGCCTGCACTAGCAAATAACACGGGATCACATACAACTGGTACACTGATTTTTTGCAAGACGGGAATAATGGCTTTTAGAGTAGTCAGCGAACCTAACATGCCAAGTTTAATTGCCTGTGGCGGCATATCTCGCAGCAAGGCTTCTATTTGAGCGCTAACCATGCTAGTCGAAACAAATTCAACCTGGCTCACTTGCAAACTATTTTGTGCGGTCAACGCCGCGATAACACTACAACCATGCACGCCCAGCGCCTGAAAAGCATGCAAATCTGCTTGAATCCCTGCCCCACCGCTGGAATCTGATCCGGCAATTGTCCAAGTTATGGGTTTATGCATGTATATTTTCCTGGTGCCAGAAAGGTCTACCTAACAAAGGGGTGCTGGGTCTTGCAAATTCTTGCGGTGGGATAATTCCTGCATGATAAGCAAGGTGTCCTGCTTCAACCGCTTTAGAAAAAGCGGAAGCCATTTTAACTGGATCTGCTGCAAGCGCAACTGCATTATTTAATAATACGCCATCCATTCCTAATTCCATGGCTTTTGCCGCATGTGAAGACGCACCAATTCCTGCATCCACAATGAGCGTGATATCTTTTAAGCGTTCACGCAAAGTATGTAGAGCTTCGGGATGAATAATTCCTTTGCCGCTACCAATAGGTGCCGCCCAGGGCATAACAATTCGACAGCCTAAATGCACTAAGCGCTCACATACCACTAAATCATCTGTGCTATAAGGAAACACTTCAAAACCTTGACTGATAAGTTCTTTAGCGGCGATGACTAATTCAAAAGGATCAGGTTGTAAGGTGTAATCATCATAGATAACTTCTAATTTAATCCAATGAGTATTAAAAACTTCTCGCGCCATTTGTGCAGTGATGATGGCATCTTTTGCGGAAGTACATTCCGCGGTGTTAGGGAGTAAATGACAATTTAATTGTTTGACCGTATCCCAAAATCCCATACTGGCTTCCGGTTTCTGTGACTGACGGCGCAAAGAAATGGTAATAATTTCTGTACCTGATGCGCGAATGGCATCTGCCAAACATTGAAAAGAAGGATAACGAGCAGTCCCTAATAATAAACGGGAGTTGAAAGTTTTACCGGCTAAGTTCCACATAAATCATCCTCCCTGCATTGGCATTAACACTTCTATTCGATTTTCAGCTTCTAATTGTGTTTTTGCATAATCTTGTTTGGGTACAAAGACGTTATTAACAGCAACTGCAATAGGCATATCATTTTTATATCCCCATTCATTTAAAGCTTCCGTCAAGTTACAAGCTTTAGATAAAGTACGATCTTCGCCGTTAAGTATAATTTTCACCATAACTTTCCCTCTATCAGTCAAACAATTCTGGATATTTTAACGCCGCTTTGCCATGCTCCACCAAGCGCAAAGCTTCTTGTATAACAGTTGGGCCAGCAAGATAACCATGCCTGTATAAACCATTTATTCCTAATAACCCATCTTGATAAGTAATTTTGGGAGAGTGATTTTTAAGCGTGGGCCGGCATTGCGTTAGCATGTTGACAATTTTAGCTTCAGCAAATCCTGGATGCAAAGTATAAGCAACAGAAAGTAATTCCATCATGGAAAGTACGGTAATTGGACTGCGATCTTCGCTCTCTATTGAGGTTGCCCCTACCACGAATAAATGATTAGGACGCGGTGAAATATAAATAGGATGTCTTGGATGCATTAAACGCACCGAACAATCCATTTTCACCTCAGATGTTTCTAACCAAATTATCTCGCCCCTTATTCCACGCAAATTTGACCAATCTTGTTTCGCGCCCAATCCACGGCAATCACACACAAGATCAAAATGATAAGTGTTTTGTTCGGTGGTAATTTTAAAAGGATTAATTCCATTGACTCGGGTATTTTCATGCCAAACGACATCGGAAGATTGTAATGCCGCACTACTCGCTTTGAAAAAATCTGTGCTGCTAATCTGCCCCTCTTCGGCTATCCAGTAACCTTCATTAATTATCGGCGATATGCCAGGAACAAAGTGGTCCAATTCTTTAGGAGATAATTTTTTTATAGCGTGCTCTTGAGAAACCTGAGGAAACATATCCGCTAATTTATGATGGATCACTTGCTTAAAACGCGTAATATGTCCGATATCTTGTGGATGCGCCACGATAACGGTACCCGCAGCATTAAAAGCGACGGGCAATGGTAAATATTTTAAAATGATTGGCCATTGCTGCAACGATTCACGGCCTAAATGAAAGAGCAGTGGTTCGCTAGATTCGAGCTCAGAATAGGGAGCAATCATCCCCGCTGCCACCCATCCGCAACTTTGCTGACCCGATGAGTTGCCGCTATCAAATAAAGTGACATGCCAACCGCGCTGCAGACATTCAAGCGCTAATAAACGACCCGCTAAACCTGCACCGACAATGCCGATATTTTGCTTCATATCATACCCATAAAAAAGATAAGATGGTAAAATCTCAACCTAATGTACCTGAAAAACATTTTAAAAAAAACAAGGATAACAGATTTAGGAGAAAAATATGTCAGCGTTATCACAAGCAGAATTATCACGCTATGCTCGTCATCTAACCTTGCCTGAAGTAGGCATGGAAGGACAGCAGCGTTTAAAAGCCGCTAAAGTGTTATGTGTGGGAGCAGGTGGTTTGGGATGCCCTGCTTTGCTATATCTTGCTGCAGCAGGTGTCGGAACAATAGGCATCGTTGATCCTGATCGAGTGGATATATCTAATCTGCAAAGACAAGTGCTTTTTACTACTTCTGATGTGGATAAATTAAAGAGTGAAGTCGCACGCGAACGAATACTTGCTTTAAATCCTCACTTACAGGTGAATGTGTATTCAACAAAATTAACTAACGAAAATGTCTTAACAATTTTTAACGACTACGACATTATTATCGATGCGACTGATAATTATGCAGCACGTTATCTCATTAATGATGCTTGTTATCACTTACAAAAACCGGATGTTTTTGCTTGTATTTTGCGATTTACCGGTCAATGTACTGTTTTTGCTATGCCAGGGCAACCTTGTTATCGTTGTCTTTTTCCAGAACCGCCGTCGGGTGAATTTGTGCCAAATTGTGCGGAAGCCGGTGTTTTAGGAGTGTTACCTGGTTTATTAGGCAGCTTGCAGGCGTTGGAAACAATTAAAATTATTTTATCAGCAGGCAAGTCTTTGGCTGGCAAGCTAGTTACCATTGATACGTTATCTTTACGTTGGCAAGAAATATCTTTAGCCATTAATCCAGAATGTATATTATGCGCTAAAAAAACGCCTTTTACTGCTATTAGCCGTCCGCAAGAAACTTGTATGGCTACTAAAAAAGAAATTGCGGAAATGACACCGGCGGAATTCATCAATTTACGTTCTCAACAATCTTCATTTTTACTCTTGGATGTACGTGAACCAGAAGAATATGAACAAAGCAATTTGGGCGGATATTTAATTCCTTTGAGAGAACTTCCAAAGCGAGCCCATGAACTAAATTCGCAACAAATGATTGTCGTACATTGCAAAATGGGCGGACGTTCTATGCAGGCGGTGGAATGGTTACAAAAAAATGGGTTTCAACAGGTATATAACTTAACAGGCGGTATTATAGCCTGCCTGCAAGCAATGCAAGGAAAATAAAACATGCCAGCAGATTTGCCGAAATTTTTTATGATTACGGGAGCGGATCCCAAACAACCTGAAAATTTTTTAGCAAGATTAACGGCACACTTAAACAATGGTGTGAAATTAATTCAATTACGTGCTAAAGAACTTTCTTCTCAGGAATATGAGCTGTTAGCTAGGAAAGCCCAAATTCTCGCAAAACAATTTACGGCTAAAATTATTCTAAATACTGATCCACAAACAGCCGTTTTGTTAGACGCTGACGGATTGCATTTAAGCAGCAGACGTTTGCTTCAGTGTGATCAAAGGCCATTAGCTAAAAATAAAATAGTGTCTGCCTCATGTCACAATCTCGAACAACTAAAACACGCGCAAAAAATTAAAGTGGATTTTGTGACGTTATCTCCTGTAGCGGCTACCAAATCTCATCCCGATGCTATTCCTTTAGGATGGAAGAAGTTTGCTGAATTATGTCAATCAGTCCGATTCCCTGTCTATGCACTGGGCGGTTTAAGCGAGAACGATTTAGCAAAGGCACAAACTTCAGGCGCACACGGCATTGCGGCGATTAGCGCCTTGTGGGATAAAAACAATTCTATTAGGCTGGCCAGAAATCGCTGATCTTCTGCGCTCCGCTGCTCATCTACTGCCATGCCGCGACTTGATCGCGGAATCCAGTGAAAAGAAGGGTTCTCCATCTCTGGCGGAAGTCATTAATTAGACAAAAACTCCCCTGCGATACTCGAGGATCAGCGATTTCTGGCTCAGTCTAGCGAATTGGAATTGGCGACAAAATCCTCATTATCTGTCGCCCCTAATAAATCAGCAAAACTTGAAATTATTTTATCTGCTTTTGTTAATTGATGTTTTTCATGTGTAGTTAAAATTGCCGCCGTATACATTCCAGCACGCTTAGCAGCTTCCACACCGTGCGGACTATCTTCAATCACTAAACATTCTTTTGGGGAAACTTGCAGCCGCTCTGCAGCTAACAAATATCCTTCGGGAGAAGGTTTTGCATTACGCACATCATCAGCACTGACTATTGTGTGAAATGAAGGTAATAGGCGGTGACTATTTAATTTTGCCAACACAAAATTAATTTCTTGTTTGGCCATACCCGTACAAATAGCAAGTTTATTTCCATCTTTTAAGATTTGTGCACAATATTGGCGAATATCTTTAATCAAAAGCAAGCTATAAGTGTGTTGGACAATATCACAATAACATTCTATTTTCATGTTGAATAAATCATTTATTTTCTTTGTGGAAAAACGATAGCCTTTATTAAAAAGTAATTGGCTAAATATTTGTTTACCCGACAAACCTATATAATTTTCGGCAGCATATTCTTCGTACGTAATAGCTAAACCGATTTTATCAAATACCGGACAATAAGCTTTATAATGCAAATGTTCACTATCTAAAATAACACCATCGAAATCAAAAACAATTGCCTTGAATTTAGTATGTATCATATATTTTATGTTACTATGTTATAAAGAAAAATTATTTCCAAGAGACAGCTCTGAACAAATCAGTTTGAAGCCTATTATAAGTCAAGCTGTTATGATTTAGCAAAGTGATGCGTCAGGGCTGCCATTCATAAGACAGTTTACATAACTATCGATAAACGATCTTATCGATAGTCACCCTATTTTCTAGTAGGCTTGACCATCATGCGAACCAAAATAAAAGAAGCATCAACACATGGAAAAGATGGCACAACCGACACAGTGATAGCCCAATAGTAATTATTGGGAGTAGATTCTCAAGGAATAACCCGAATATGCCATGAATCCGAGCAGCACGACGGCTTTAGCAGCAAGTTTAAAAACCACAGAAGAAAAAGTGAAGAACCAACGAGCAATTATGGAAATTACCTCAACGGCCTCTGCTATCACTTCCGTAAACTCCTCAACATCCATGAGCATTGAAAGCACTGAACGTTAAAATTCCTAAAAATAACCCAGGTGAAAAAGCTTTTGCTTCAAACAACAATTATATAATAATTTAATCATTTATTTTCAAATAGATACGTGATGCATAAGGTTGAAATTATATAAGTTTGACGACATATATAACCCAGACCATAATAAGGAGTGAGCAATGTGGGAAATCGAATATACAGAGGAATTTGAGGATTGGTGGAATATGTTAGATGAGCACGAACAAGAAGATATCGACTCTTGCGTTGGTTTATTAATGAAGGAAGGGCCTAACTTACCCTTCCCTTATTCATCTGGCCTCACAGGCTCCAAACATTCGCATATGCGAGAATTACGAATACAGCATAAAGGACAACCATATCGTGTTCTTTATGCATTTAATCCAATGCGAACAGCAATATTGTTGTTGGGTGGCAATAAAATTGGGAATGATCGCTGGTATAAAATTAACGTACCCATTGCAGACAAATTATATGACGATCATTTGATTGAACTGAAACAGGAGGGATTAACCGATGACTAAGCCCTATAAACTTTTAAGACAAAAAATGTCAAAAAAATCACGCGAAGCTTCTGCCGAAAAAACCAAAAAAATGCTTAAAGAAATTATGGCATTAAAAGAACTTCGCAATGCTATGCATCTCAGTCAAGAAAAATTAGCGGCTACACTTTCTGTTGATCAAGCTAATATTTCCCAAATTGAGAAACGTACTGACATGTTTATATCGACATTAAGAAGTTATATTGAAGCGATGGGTGGCGAATTAGATATTATTGCTCGTTTTCCTGAAGGGGAAGTACATATTAATCAATTTATGGAAATTGATTAAGGAAATATAAGTAAGGTCAATAGATTTATCTTCACTCGTTCCACCAGGCCTTGGGGAAGTCATAATCTTTTATCCTCGGGTAAAGAGTCATCAACCGGCGGATTTTAATTTGATTTTACGGCTTTAACAATGGTTAAATTAAAATTCCTTATCTCAAGGATAATGGATAAATTATATATACTAAAAATAACCAGGGGACTGGATGTCTCCTAAAAATTAACACCCCTCACTTAATGATTATCCCCTCTTGCGGAACACAAATGGGATTGGGATTTATCTTTGGCGCTGTTAGAGGAAAAGTATTTTCAGTACACAGAGTCGTTTTTTTACCTTTTATTTTGAAAATATTTTTAGGGATATGCACTGTGACATATTGAATTTCATTGACTAATTCGGCAATTTCAAAATCACCCACCATACTCAAGAATTGGTAGCTTTCTTGTGGGGGGAATCCTTGCGTGCGCACCAAGAAATCAATGGCGTTTCTGGCGGCTAGCTTCATTGCTTAAGTTGCCATTTTGCTTAGGAAACTTAGTTGCTTTGAAGTGCGCAGGTACATCTTTATCACCATTATTCTAGTGTATTCACTCTGCGGTTAGTATATAATTCGCGACATTTAATAAAATAGGGACATTAGACAATGAATGAGAACAGGTTGCATATGTATCCGGATCTTCAATCAAAATCGGCAAGTCTTTACAAACTTGCCTGTGAAGTGATGCCAGGGGGAAATACGCGGAACACAATGTTCACATCTCCATACCCAATTTACTCGGCTCGGGGCGCGGGATCACGTATCTACGATGTGGATGGTGTCGAACGTATCGATTTTTTGAATAATTATTCATCGCTCATCCATGGGCATGCTCATCCTGAAATTGTTAAAGCTGCTAGAGATCAACTTGAAATTGGAACTTGCTACGCATTTCCAACTGAATTTGAAATTAAACTCGCACAGTTGCTATGCAACAGAATTCCAAGTGCTGAACACATTCGCTTCACTAACTCTGGTACAGAAGCAGTGATGATGGCTTTAAAGGCTGCGCGCGCCTTCACATCGCGCCCAAAAATTGCGAAATTCGAGGGTGGATTCCACGGGGCATATGATTTGGCCGAGGTCTCAGTATACTCTAACCCTGGAAATTGGGGAGAAACAGTTCCTAGTAATATACCGGGTAGCGCGGGGACTCCAAAAAGTATTCTTGATGAAGCCGTGATTTTGCCGTTTAATGACGTTTCAACGGCAAGGTCGATACTACTGTCACAGGCTAAGGAAATCGCAGCAATAATGATTGATCCGATGCCGGCTTACGTCGCAATGATACCAGCCAACCAAGAATACCTCACAATGCTCCGACAGGTTGCTGATGAATTCGGGATTGTCCTTATCAGTGATGAGGTCGTCGTGTTTCGCCTTGGATACAATGGGGCCCAGGGCGTATTTAATTTTCAGGCAGATCTAACCCTGTTGGGTAAAATAATTGGCGGCGGATTTCCTGTCGGAGCCATTTGTGGTCGTGCAGATATAATGTCGGTTTTTGATCCCACAAAAGGCATGGCTCGTGTGCCCCATGGTGGAACTTTTAATGCCAATCCTATGGCCATGAGTGCCGGCCTGACAACTATGGAGTTAATGACTCCGAGTGCATATGAACAGATAAATAAAATGGGGGACTACTGTCGTCATGAACTTAACTCCCTGTTTAAGCGCCACAATCTTTCAGCGCAAATTACAGGGCTAGGATCGTTGCTTCGCATCCATTTGCATAGCAATCCGATATTAAATTATCGCACTTCATATATTTCGCCATCACTACTATCGAAATTTCATCAGCTGTATCGCAATGCACTGAATAATGGGATTGTTATCGGACCTGCTGGGCTAGCTGTTATGTCCACAGCCATGACATCCGCAGACGCCGATAAATTCATCGAAGTTATTTACAATTCTGTAAAAGAAATCAAATAATGAATCGATGAGTTGATACACCTAATCTAACAGCTGCTTTAGCTATGTAAATAGTTTGTTGCGACCAGTGAATATTTTATTCCGTCAGTGACGTGGCTCATCATCCTACTTTTTTATCGCAAATATGCGCGCTAAATCAGCTGTTTCCACCATAGATCTTAATTTAAGAAATAACATGAATGCTCCGAATCCCATGCCAATGGTCAATCCCAACCAGACTCCAGCCGCATTGCCGTGCAGAACGATTCCGAAGATATACGCTGCAATTAAACCGAAAACAAAAAAACAAAAAATGTTAACATACATAGTAAAGCGTGTTTCTTTTAAACCACGTAAAGCACCTGCCTCTACGACGCGAATTGAGTCAAAAATTTGATAAATCCCAAATGTAGTAAATAAGATGATAGATTGACGAATCAGCTCAGAATATTGCATTTCTGTTGCGTTTAAATCAATTTTTAGCAACGAATCAGGAAATAAAATTAATGGTACTGCAATTAAAAGCCCAACTACCAAACTGATGCCTACCCCTACATAACTTGCAAACCATACGCCCACTTTGTCTTGCCAACCCACGTTCTGTCCAACCTGAATCGAAGTTCCTTGTGATAATGCATAATGTACACAGGTGATGACACCTTGAAATTGCAAAATAATCTGATGCGCTGCAAGCGCTGTCGCATTAAATCTCGAAATAAAATAAGTGGCGATAGTAAATGCCACTAGCTCAATAAAATAAGTAAACCCTATGGGTAGACCTATCCTTAGAATTTCTATCCAGTAATGCCATATGACTTTGCCAAAATAGCGATAAATATGATAATCACGCGTAAAACGAGAAAATTTTAAATAAATTAAAAGAATAGCAGTGATAAATGTAAAAGAAATTGCTTGCCCATAACCAATACCTCGGATACCCATCGCTGGCAATCCACATTTACCGAAAATCAAAATATACAGAACTATGATTGCAAAGGGGACTTGCAGTATACTTATCCAAAGACATAATTTAGTACAACCAATAGCACTTAAGAAATATTCCATCGTCAAGAGCATGATAATGCCCGGTGCTGCCCACATAATCGCATGTGAGTATTGCGTCGCATATTTAAAAACTTCTGGATTCGGTGCACTCCATTGTACGAAATACGGCACACACAATGTCAATAACATCACGAGGATCCATGAAAGAATGTTCATCATGAACGACTGTCCCATGATCTCACTGATAGCTTGATTGTTATTAGCGCCAAATTGTTGCGATACTAAAATAGTCACTGAATGAAAAATGCCAGAACAAAAAGTCGTTGCAGCTATCCAAATGGTGCTAACTAGTACGCTTGCAGCGAGCACATTGGGCCCGAGATGAGCAATCATAGCGGTACCTGCAAAGGGAACTAAAGCATAAATCACCCATGCAGTTAAAAGAGGCGTACTTAAAGCAAGATTACTTTTGACTTCTTGTATCACTGAGGGAGGGATTGTTTGTCTCGCTGACATAAATTTGTATTCGTTTCCATTCTGGTCACTCGGTGCTAAAAATATCATAATACTCATTGCGAATCAAACAGATGAAGGGGCATCTCCAGGGGTCAAACCAATTTCTGCCGTTAGTAATTTACTTAAGTTGCTTGAGCGTCATCCGGAAGATTTAAAATATCTTCTTAATGAAGATGCGGCTGCGTGAATGTTATGTAACTTCCTCATGGGAAAATAATCATCTCACCATATCTTTGTTTTTGGCGTCCATAAAGTCTACTCCCTACTGTACTAGAAATAATTATCACATAGTCTCTATTCGCATTTTATATTTTCTATTTCTGGCATTGTTGCGCAAATCAATTAATTGAAAATTATGTGACACCAATAGGTAAAGAATGATCAATTACAATTCCCATTCCCATTATCATTATCATGTATTGATCTTTGCATTATTTTCAATTTTTAAAAAAAGATTATATTCTGTTTCTTTTTCCTTAAATCGTTTCAAATGAATTGTAAGTTTTTCTTCATCACTCTTTAAATAACCAGGGGACTGGATGTCCCCTAAAAATTAACACCCCTCACTTAATGATTATCCCCTCTTGTGGAACACAAATGGGATTGGGATTTATCTTTGGCGCTGTTAAAGGAAAAGTATTTTCAGTACACAGAGTCGTTTTTTTACCTTTTATTTTGAAAATATTTTTAGGGATATGCACTGTGACATGTTGAATTTCATTGACTGATTCGGCAATTTCAAAATCACCCACCATACTCAAGAATTGGTAGCTTTCTTGTGGGGTGAATCCTTGCGTGCGCACTAAGAAATCAATGGCGTTTCTGGCGGCTAGCTTCATTGCCTCAAATAGATCTACATTTAAACCGGAAATCATCCAGTGAGTTGCGTTTTCTGTGATTGGCCAGGTAAAAGCATCCCCACCTTTTCGTTTGGTTTTGTCAAACACACCCGCTGCTTTAAGATCTTTTCTAACAATAAACTGCAAGGTAATCCCTTTATATGACGTCTCCAAAGCGGTTACATCGAGTTCGCCATTGCTTTGCATAGCGTGTGAATCACCCGTCCACACTAAAGCTCCTTTGTGAAACACGGGAAGAAAAACAATGGATCCAGCCTGCATTTCTGGTTCATCTAAATTACCACCGAAAGGTCCTGGTGGGACTGAATTAAATTCCCCACTGACTGGTTGTGCCGCCTTGGTATCAATATTTACAGGCCATCCACTTGGCCAATCATTAGGTGGAGCGACAGCGATAATTCCTGGGAAAGGTTTTAGTGGTAAACAAACCCCTTTGTTGAACTCAGTTGAGTTGTGCTGTTTATCAAATTTAAAATATTTAATTTGCGGCTTGGTAAATTCCGATAAAATTCCTGCCGTAGGGCTAAGGAAATTATAGCCGAAATCATTCAATTCAATTTTTAAAATACGAATTTCTAATACATCGCCTGGCTCAGCTTCCTCAACATAAACTGGTCCGGTGAGTGTGTGCATGCCGCGTCTTGCTTGGATATCATGTTCAACATAAAACTTTGCTACACCTGCTGGTGTAGTTTTATTATAAACCATTTCATGTAAGCAGCTATTCCATGTTTCAAGTGAAACGATGTCACCTGAATGAACTTTAATGACCGGTGGCTTATTAAGAGTAAAAAGTCCTAATGTGGTTGTTTCTGCAGTGGCTGGCACATGATATGTATTTGCGATGATAGTTGAGGAATAAGATGCAGCCGCGAGCAGACAAGCCGCTATTATTTTTTTCATCATTTACTTTCCTTGTAAAATGAACTTTTATGTTACCAGTTTTCAAGAAATAAAAGAATATTGCAGGATGTGAAATATTTTATGCTATCTTAGAACAGAAATTCTAGGGTCGCATCTCCACTTCCTACTGAGCATTGCTGACTAAGAAGCCGTGGAGATACGACACGTTGTTAATTAATTATGGACCACTATGCTTATAAGACCACGATTCACTTTTAGATTCTCTGGCTTGCAGATCTTTCCACAATTGATCAATCCTATCATGGTAATTAGGATATTTATTTTTAAGATCACCGATCGGTTTCCATATAGCATCATTAGGACAAAGATGCTCTTCTTCTGCTTTATTTTTATTATGAATCCCGTGACAAAAATAATCTTTAATCTTGTCAACAGACTCTAAGATTCAGTAGCGATGGCGATATATATCGATCGTAATATTGTTGATGCAGTGCATATATATCTTGCCATGTCTTATCTAGTGCTTGCTGTTCGTTAGTCAATAGATAATCTCGTAAACTAATAGCTTCCTCCAAATAAGGTAAATATTTTTTAAATATAACATCAAAAAAATTTTCTTCGACAAATACTTCTGGATGCTCACTACTCATTATTTTAGCCATCACCCTATATCCACTCACTGCCTTTTGATGACACAGCACGGCATGATCATGCTGAAGTACGTGCATACTTGCTGCCATTTTCTCTTGGTCTCGTTGATTAGCGCAGTTATCGTAAGCACGAATATAAATTTGTCTCGCTTTTTCAGTTAATGGCTTGGTTAATATTCTGTCTCTAGCTACTGTATATTTCGCCATATCAGCATCAGCATCCGTGAGTTTAGTCATTTTACTTTCATAGGTTTTAAAATCGATACCGGTTATTCTGCCTTGCTCAAAGCAACAACATTTCATTACAGCTGCGATTCTTTTCACACCTCGGTCTAAGCTTTCGCCCGTGGTAAATGACAAATTAATAGTTGAATCACCCGCGTGTAACACCACAGGATAACGATCATCTTGCGATGCAGCTGGTTCAACTTTAGTGGAATCCACCATAAAGGTACTGATTACTTTCTTCTGCGGATGTTTTTTTGAAGGTTTATGCAATTCAATGCCAGCTTCCGTCGGACGAGTTTTAAATAAGGAGAATACATTGCCTAGGAAAAAAGGGGTTGGCGCTTTAGGTTTAAAAAGTTTCACCAGTATTTCAGCAAATTTTTTTACTTGAACTTCAGTTAATCCCGGCAGCACTTGTAAATACATAATATTTTTATTCTTGCCCAAATGATTGGTATACCACCAGGGTAAATAATGATGATTCCACCCCAAGGTACGTATACTTTCTACTGCCTCAACATAATCTCTCGGCTGAATCGTTTCACTGATATTTCGATCAAAATTATCAGGTATTCTTTTGCCACCAATGGTGCGAACAAGCGCACAGGATTGCTGTGGCTTATCTTCAAATGCTGTGATAGTGAAGGGCGGTGATTTCTCTTCGCTATGAATTTTATTCAATGCCTTGATAACTGTTCGTGCAGAACCGGTACAATCAATGACAACACTGCAAGGTTTCTCGGTAATTTCACCTTTATTATTTTGTAATGTAATCGTGTGATTCTTTGTGAACTCGACAAATCTTTCTTTCAGCATGGGGATACCTAGCGTAATGGCATGCTGATAAAGCTGTCTTTCTATGTCTTTGATATGCAATCCTTCGGAGGGTATCAGTTT
>Ga0207159_1017_pt1 | contig 42700 bp, 33 predicted proteins | sample Alteio_BWMinHeat_23_FD_153511 | JGI IMG/M metagenome (GOLD analysis project Ga0207159, IMG submission 153511) | Enriched cells from forest soil in Barre Woods Harvard Forest LTER site, Petersham, Massachusetts, United States -... | ecosystem: Environmental > Terrestrial > Soil > Temperate forest >... | reverse complement strand
ACAAGGATCATTGCGACCAATTTTCGCTCTCGCAAATGCAGAAATTTTATTTGCCGGTGCACGGCCACTGATATAAAACCATTGCCCCTCATCGCGACGAAATTCACTGATTTCATGCATGGAAATTTTTCTATTATCTTGGATAAAATTCACAATGAATTCAGCATGACCCTTATCTTGTTCGATCTTTGAAGAAATCATTTCCAATCCCAGCCATTTCATATGCTGCACTTCATTGCGGGTGTGTTCGGCATCAAAATGTTTAGAAGCCGGTGGTTTCATGGTGCTAGCGATATAATCAATTTCCATGCGGGTATAAGCGGTATAACGTGAACGCACCAATTGTTCGGGGGTTACCGGTAATTGTTTGCCGCTAATAAAAACTCCACAGCAATCATCATAGGATTTGCTGGAACCGCAAGGACACGCTGACATAGGATCTACCTCTTAAAAGTTGGGTATTATACACATCAAATCCAAGATGCGAAAAGTGCTGGAATATTTAAAACAAATAATATATGTTTGAATAATACGTACTCAAAACTGGAGCTGAGCTATGAAAAAACTATACTTTACATTTGCTATGATTCTTTGTTCTTTTTTTGTAACTGCACCACTTTATGCACTGCCCTTGGATCAAAACAAGGACATATTAGTCATCATACTCATTAATAACACGAGCAATGATCTGACTTTTGTTAAAGCCACCGGCACAACCTCAGATACGAATATTTCCATGCGATCAAAAATTATCCGCAAAGGAAAATTTGGGGTTATTGATGCTGAAATTAATCCGAACAAAAATGGCTTATATGGTACGGTAATGTTTTCCGATGAATCTGGCAGAGAAGTACCGTTAACTATTTTTGATCCGACACTTATTAAACCATCTACATCAAATTTTAGCATCAACACTGACCAATATAATTCTGGTCCGAAACCCATGGCGGAAAATCGTAATGTTTACGGCGATGATGGTGTCACCGTTGAATCACTTATGGTCCCAAGTGTGATTGTGGAGGTCAAAGATAACGTTTCAAAACGTTAATATACCAAATACTCGCAGAATTCCAGTGGTGGCAAATCCTAGCAATATGATGCCGCCACTGTAATTTAACCAGCGCATAGTTCGCCTAGTTAAACGATGCCGAGTAAAATGCAGTAAACCGTTTAACACGAATGTCCAACCGACTGTTCCTATGATCACTCCAGCACCGGCATAATAAACTGCATGTGGCACAGACACGGCTGCCAGAGAAATTTGTGTTCCTACGGATGCCCAAAATAAAATCGTGTAAGGATTAAACAATGTAATAACGTAACCTTCGATGGTGTAACGTATTAACGATGGACGTTTGTGATGATTCATATGATCCTTACCCTGTCCGGCATGAAATGCTTTGCAAGCAAACCAAGCTAAAATTAATGAACCGATGAGACCTAATGCGCGCATGATATTAGGATATTGCAATAAAGCGAGCTCACCTAAGCAAAGTAAAATGAGATAGGTGACATCCGCGCCACACGCACCCAAACCGGTGACCGTACCGTAAGCCATGCCGTAGCGTAAATTACGGCGGATAATTTCGAGGTTGACTGGACCAATGGGAATGGCCGCGCCCATGCCGAGAATGATGCCGAGGATGAGGAGGTGGAGCATTGGAGTTTTCCTGGTGCAAATCAGCATTATACTGCAATGGGTAATTATTACCTACTGCATCATCCGATGAATCCGGCCATCTGCCACTAATATTAATTGATCCGTGGTCGCATCCACTAAAAATCGATCATGCGAAACCAATACCATCGCACCTTGATAAGCTTGCAAAGCCATGGCCAACGCATGGCGCATATCTAAATCTAAATGATTAGTTGGTTCATCCAGCAATAATAAATTCGGTTGCAGCCATACTAACAATGCCAAGGCCAGTCGAGATTTTTCGCCGTCAGAAAAATTTTCGACTAACTCTAAAATACGATTGCCAGAAAATCCAAAACTGCCGAGAAAATTCCGTAATTCATGTTCGCCTGATTGCGGTGCTAATTCACGCAAATGTTTGAACGGTGTTTCTTGCAAATGTAATTTATCAATTTGATGCTGAGCAAAATAACCAATTTTCAAACCCTCACCGACGATTTGCTCACCTTGCGCAGCGGGCAGCGGCGGAGAACCAAATTACGCAAAATAATCATAAAACACACAATTTAAGGGGTCCAGAAAAAGAGCAGTTGTTATAACAAATTGATTTTACAGTAGATATATAGATTAATAATAATTTATACCCTGGTTCTTTTACTGCATAATAATATTAGGGGTTGTAATCTACCTTGAGGACAGCCTAATGAAAATTAGATCAAAAATTTCATTAATATTGGGCATCACCTGGGTCTGCATTTCAAGCTTAATATATTTCGGATTTCGGCACTTTTTAACCAATAATTATATCGCTCTCGAACAAAAAGAAACTATAGAAGATTTAAAACGCACCCACGAATCAATAGCCAGAGCTTTACATGCATTACAAGGTAGCGCCAGTGACTGGGGACAGTGGGATGATTCTTATAAATTCATGACTGATAAAAATCAAGCTTTTATTACTTCCAACATGGCAGACACTTCTTTTGAATCTACCGGCACTAATTTCATTTTGTTTTTCGATACGAAAGGAAAATATTTTTACGGTGATGCCTATGATCCCAATACTAAAAAAATGTTTTCCACACCAGCCACATTAATAAATTACATTGAAAAAAATAAATTATTAATAAATCCCACTGACGATGTCAATGCGAAACATACGGGAATTATTTATTTATCGCCGAACTACATCTTCATCAGTTCCGTACCTATCACCACCAGCAAGGCGACCGGTCCCATTCATGGCCATGTTATTATGGGCTATTATCTTGATAACCCTCATTTACAAATTTTATCAGAAACCACTCAATTACAAATTTCGGTTTTACCACTCACTGCGTCTTCTGCTGACCTTATCAACAACCAAGCAATCATTAAATTACAAGCGGGCAATAAATATTTTGTCACGCCTAAAAATGAAGATATTGTGTATGGATATACTTATTTAAAAGATATCAATGATAAATTAATTGGAATAATCCGTATCGATGATAATCGTTCGCTATATCAACAAGGTGTAAATTCAATTAATGATTATTTAGTTTTTTCAATTTTGCTCGGAATAATAATTTTAGTATTACTTTGGTTTGCATTGGATTTTTATTTAATTAGACGTTTAGTAAAAACTAATCAACAAATAACCGACATCGGTAAAACAAGCGAATTTTCAAAACGTGTTCATATCAGTGGCAACGATGAAATCAGTAGTATTATTTTAGCAATTAATAATATGTTAGAAATTATCGAACTCACTGAAAACCAATTAAAACACCGGTTAACTCAAAGTTCGGATGAATTAGAAAAATTATCAAAATTAAATAAAAACCTAGCAAATGAAGTTGATAGACATAAAACCGTTGAATCCCAATTAAAAAATCAAGAACAAGAACTTCGCCAACTGGTTTATCATGATCCCTTAACTGGCTTACCAAACCGAATTTTTTTCTATGAATATATGTCGAAAATTATGCGTGCCGATAATCATGGCCATCTCGATTTTGCCATTTTATTTTTAGATATCGATAATTTTAAAAAAATTAATGATAATTATAGTCACGATGCTGGTGATGCCATATTAAAACATGTTGCTGAACAATTAAAAACAAATATTCGCGCAGGTGATTTAGCAGCACGATTGGCAGGTGATGAATTTGTTGTTTATTTGAATAATACCACTGACATTAATGAGATTGTCGAAAATATTTTGCATGCCACTTCCACACCCGTAATTTTTTATAATAAAGCCATTAAGGCCACGATTAGTATTGGGATTAGCTTATATCCGCTGAATGCTACCACTTTAGATGAGTTGCAAACTCAAGCTGATTTGGCCATGTACTCTGCTAAAAAACAAGGCGGTAATTGTTATTATTATGCCAAGGCTGAAGAAACCGAGCGATCTGAATAGAAAAAATAGAACCCTCATATAGGGCTGCCCGCCACTCCACTTCAAAATCTTTTTTCATAAACATGACAATAAGGTGTCTTACCTGTTTTCTGATAATAATTCTGATGATAATCTTCTGCCCGCCAAAAAATACTGACCGGTAAAATTTTTGTTTTCACTTTAAAGTCTTTTTGTTCTAGTTTTTTAATTAACTCTTGTGCAATTTTTTTTTGCTGATCATCATAATAAAAAATCACACTTTGATATTGTTGACCAATATCAGGTCCTTGGCCATTCCCCTGGGTTGGATCATGGATTTCAAAAAAATATTTTGCAATATTTTCATAGGATGTTTTATTTGGATCATAAAGCACGCGAATCGCTTCATAATGACCTGTCCGACCAGTACAAACTTCATTATAGGTAGGATTGTCTTTGTGGCCGCCGCTATAGCCCACTTCGGTTTTTACTACCCCAGGCAATTTTTTAAAAAGATCTTCAACGCCCCAAAAACAACCGCCAGCAAAAATAGCTTCTTCGCTATCAGTCAGTTCCGTGTTCTTAACGTAATCCAGACTCAACGAATTAACACAATGACGGGTATTTTTAGCGGTAAATTGTTCGCCCTGAAACACATGTCCAAGATGCGCATGACAGCGAGCACAAACAATTTCCATCCGACGGCCATCGGCATCAGGTATTTGTTTCACTGCTCCGGCAATTTCTTCATCAAAACTCGGCCATCCGCAACCTGAATGAAATTTTGTTTGTGCGCGAAACAAAGCAAGCCCGCATAAACGACATAAATAAGTACCAGGACCATCAAAATCGTTATATTCACCCGTAAACGGATGTTCAGTATGTTTATTAAGTACGATGGCAAGTATCGGTGCAGATAAACTTTTATCTTTTAATTGCATTATAGAGCTCTTCAGATAATTATTTTAGATTATAGCGCTCAGATGGCCATTAGATCAATGCGTTCTGATTGAGCAAAAGCGCAGGAATACTTACTGTATTTCGAGCTTTTGCGACATGAAGAACGCATTGAGATGATGGCCAGATGAGATGCTATAATACAAAATAATTATCTGAAGAGCTCTATATCTCCAAAATAATATCATAGCATTGTCGTGATTGTATAAACTATCAGAGCCAGGAGCGTGAGCGACTGGTTATAAAATATATTTTTAAATAATTTTTTATAACCAGTCGCGTAGTTTATCCCGTCATGCTCTTAGACGGGACTCCTGGCTCCGTTAGATGCGGACTCTGGCTCTGTTTATATTCATCATCAGACTTCACACGCGCAACACGGGGACGCCGAGCAAACATAGAATTATCCAGATTATAGCGTCCATAAATTCCATCTACATCCATCCTTTCTGATTGCACCACGGCAGAAATATTACTCGGCAAATGTTTTATGTGTGGTGAACATTCAATTTGATCAAATGCCCAGCGAAAATATTTGGAAAGCTGAGTCACCGCTGCTTCCATTTTAGGAAAATGGCCACGATTATTGGAAATGTCATCACAAAATCCAATAAAATTTTCGGCAAACTTATTCGCATCTAGTTTTTTTGCAGATAGTTGTCCAGTCATGCTTTCTTTCATTAAATAATAATAATTGACTAATAACTTAATCATTTCTTTAAAACCAGTTTTATCTCTAATCGATCTCGCCGGTAAATCTCCATTCATTAAACCATACATCATGGTAGAAATTTCACGCAACGAGTAAATTAAATTAATTAAGCCTCTTTGCACATCGGGATAATATTTTTCTCGTATTTCTGCAAAACTTGGCGGCATCACTGAAAGTGTTTGCCAGGGTAAACTTAATTTATGTTCCACAACTTGTAATTGGCGTAAATTTTGCGATGGAGTACCCGTCACTAAAATATGTGGATGCAGCACGATTTTTTTCTTTTTAATAAATTCTCGTACCGGTTTTAAATATTCATGCAATGCTTCCTCATCTTGCGGCGATATTTTATGCTTGGGGTCTTGCACTGCCATACGTTTAATAAATTGCAATCGTGTTTCCAGACGTGGGCCTATGACTGGTAAATTCAATAAATATTTATCTAAAAAATGTGGATCTTCTTGATTTCTTAATACATATTCAATCAACATCACTGTTTCGTTATATTTCACATTATGTATGGTCTCTGTTGCATCATATTCAATTCTGATATGGTCAATATCCACTCCGAGTTCAAGTAGACGCTGCAACATCGTTTCTGCTTCAGTCAAACCAAAACTATAACCATCTTTAGTAGTGTGGCCGCCGAGCCCAGAAACATAAATAATGGGGCGTCGGTCTTTAGGAATAGCTAAATAATGTTTTACAGCTAAATCCACATGATTTAAATCACTATTGCCAAGTACAAAAATGGCATCCGGTGGATGATTGTGAAATTCGCCAGAATTATAAGATTGTTCGGTCGTGCTACCATCCTCTTGGCGTATAATTTTTACGGTGGGTGTTAATACATCATGGATAATTTTCGCATCTTGCTGAATACGTTCCAAAATAGTATCGTGAATTTTTTTTGATGCTTTTTCTTCATCCATATTAAGACTAGTGAGTAAGCCACGATAAAATACCATTATCATATCTGGCGCTTCTGCCAAATCCAAAGCGCTATATTCGTTAGCAGGTTTCATTTTTAATTCTTTTTCTAAATTATTTAACCGTCGTCGTTCCACTTGATAAGTATTTAATTGTTTATGTTCTTGTGTAATATAATCACGTAATTGTTGAGCCGATTGAATTTCTTCTTGGCTTAATTTTTCTGGTGCAGTTAAATCACTTACCGCCGCCGCAGCGACTTCATAAATACTATGCTTACCCGTTGTTTTTCCAGCAAGATCGCGTAAGGTTTCGAGTTGTTTAACAATATTACTAAATGATGAAAGACCACGATGGGGATTGATTTTCATTCCTGGCATATAGAGCTTCCTTAAAATTGGTGGATTAAGTTTTGCACCTAATCCACCTTGATTACTAAATTTTTCTTCCTGACAAAACTATTCTTAATGAGGAAGATGGATCAGCTTCCTGTCCTATTTCCGCATTAGCAGTTTGTACTGAAGTACCCGCCGGCGCTGAAGAAATGCTGTTAGTTGAGCTAGCCGCTGAAGAAGTACGTTGCGCAAGCGCAGCGGCTGCTTGGCTAGGACTGCCGTTTAACGAAACTGTCGTTCGCGATGTCGAGTGTCGATAATTACTATCATTGCTGCTGTTCGATGAACGCGATCCGCTTGCAGGTCCCGCACCAAATGGATCCTGATCCGCATCATCACGACGACAACATTTACTAATTACTTTAACTGCACTTTTTATTGCGGCCCAAGCCGTCAATAATAGACCAGCACCTAATAAAGCATCGGCTACACTAACGCCTGCCACAACTGCAGCGCCAATGGGCGGCACAAAAAATAAGCCGATCATCACGGCGGCCAGCAAAAATCCTCCAGCAATCCAGCGCCAATCTTTTTTATCCTGTTCATCGCGTTGTATTTTTTGTATATCATTACTAATCGCATTAATTTCATCTAGCCATTGATCATTCACCCACGTTTCTCCGGCTATATCTTTCCTAGCGATGCCGGCCGCATTTTTACTTCTGGTTTCTAATGCTTTAATATTAGCATCCGATATCAGTCTTTCTTTATCCTTACTATGAACTTGTTTAGCATATTTTGTTTTTAATCTTTGCACTACTTCTCGCTTAACGTGATTTTCTTCTAATATGTCAATTAATTTGGAAAACGATAATTGTTGATTAATAAATCCATTAAATTTCTTAAAATTTTCCGAAAGATCACTTAATTTTGTATACCAAGGATGTTGCCCATCGATGGTTTTTAGCACCTCCTTAAAAAATAATTCGTAACGAGGTGCTCTTTGTACTGGTAATATGGCTAGACTGTTTAAAGCTCCAAATACCTGTGCATCAAGTTTGTCACTCTCTAAGAGCAGCGTATTTTGCAATACAGCGACGCTTAAAAAATCTGCTAAATCAATTAAATTTCTTTCCGATGTTAACGCCAGCATAATTTGTTTTAAATGGTCATTAATAACTGGCTGACCATCATTTGGATCCAGCGGATTTATGCCATCAAACGGGTTATAGCAAATAATTCTTTTAAATAATTCGATATGTGGGGCAAGCGCCATAAGAATTTTATTTTTATCGGGATTTTGACTATCTTTGCCTACTAATTCTTGTAACTTATCAAACAGCGATTGACGAAATTTTAATTCAGATTCAATAATTTCATTTAAAATATAGACTAATTTTTTATTATTGTCAGTGTTTATATTTTGTGTAACTTCTTTATGTTCATCAATATCGACTGCTTGTTTAACTGATCTTAAACTATCATGGATTTTGTCCATGGCTGTTAAAGGCTGATGAGTAATTGCAGCAATACCCGCATCCGTATTTCGGCCATAATTAATTATAATGTCTTCGCCTAAAAACTCACAAAGCGCATCAATATTTTTAAGATTTCCACCTTTTAACTGACTCATTAAATTATTATCATTGACACCGCCAAAAACGATGACCTTAATAATTGGATTCTCGGTTTGATTTAAATCCAAATCAGGATTTAATTGCCAAGCTTCCATCGCATAGATTAAAGCGGAAACTAATTTTCGTTTACGTGCTTTAGGCGATAAGGATTTTTTGGCTGCTGCAAAACAAATATCCGCCAGAAGTAAAAAAGCTTCGGCGCGAATTTGTGAATTAATTTCTGTTGCAGTACAAATTTTCGCAAGCTGTATTTTGATTGCTCTTTTTTCTTTTTCTTCGATTGTTTTTTTCGGTTTTTTATTGTCATTATTTTCATCGGTTGGAACATACAATGGTCGGAGTAATTTTATATGATCGACTGTCAGTGAATCATTTTGATTAATTGAATGGAATGATTGTTGTTCGGCTTCCGTCAATGACGTAATATGTGCTGATAAATGATTAACGAGTTGCGCTACAATATCAGATTCACTATTCTTAGCTTCTTGCCAATGCTCGCTCTCTGCATTTTGATTTGGCTGTAAACTGGCGGCGTATTGTTTTTGGTGCCTTGTTTGAAAATCTCGATTATATGCCCAATTTTCTTTTTCATCTGGTGCAACGACGTCGAGCTCACGCCTATCGATAGAAGCCCAGTCGATTAATTCTAGAAAAAGTGCATTCCCAGGCACAGCCAACATACCATCGGTTGGAGTTCTTTGTAAGAGTGGTTGTTGGATTTCATCTAGACCGCGGCCGCCATTTTGTGCCATATCACACCTCCATAATTATTTTCAAAAATGTAGGCGGCATTGTAACAAAAAAAGCCTGCAAGTGCAGGCTTTTGAGAAGTTGGATGAACTAAATTAGCTGGCGGCTTCAGTTCCGAGCTTGGCCAAGCTCGATGCAGATATAACCACCGTTTTTGATTTGTTCTTATACATATAGAAAAACAATACTGGTAAAATCATCGCTAGCATACCGCTGCTAAACACAATTTCAAAATGCAATAACCCACCGACGTCTATGCCTGCTGGCGGAATAAATCCCACAATCAAGGTGATTGCACAACCAATCAAGCCTAAAATACAAACTAAACTATGCCCAAATTTGCCGCCAGGAATCACAAAGGCATTTGCTTTCAATTTAGTTTTTGCAAAAGTATAAAATGCCGCAGCAAACATCAACACATACATCAACATATATAATTGCGTACTTAACGCCGATAACAACCAATAAGAACCATTGACACTCGGCATTAATAAATAAGCTAAGCAAATTACGCTAACTAATACAGCTTGCAAAATTAAAATATTGGCGGCTACACCATGCTGGTTCTCTTTGGTGAAAAATTTTGGTAAATAACCAAGCTGTGCTGCGTGCAATAATCCTTTTGCCGGGGAAATGACCCAACTAATAATATTGCCTAAACTACCCACCAACAACATGATCGTAATGACCGGTGTTACCCATTGCATATGGTATACCGCGAAAAAGTTAGTGAAGGCTTGCATGACACCGTCAATTAAGCTGATATTATTTTTTGGTAAAACAATGGCGATCGCGAGCGACCCGCAAATCATGGTGAATAATATTAATATGGCGGATAATCCTAATGCGCGCGGAAAGGTTTTTTGCGGATTATTCACTTCTTTCACGTGCACGGTCGCTAATTCCATTCCTAAAAATGCCGTCATGATCGCGGTCAGTGATATCCAGTTTTCGGAATGATTTAAGCTCGGCAAAATATCCACATGCGTGAACGTCACTTGCATTGGTTTACCTAAGATGACCCAAACCACAGCTAAAGCAATAATAAATAACATCGGTACGACCATACCGATCAACGCACAAAAATGAGCAAATTTTGCCGAAGTTTGCACGCCTTTCAAATTAATTAAAGTCAGTAGCCAAATAACTGAAGTAATGACTATGACTAAATAAAGCTTGTTTTGCACCAAGGCGGGATTAATTAAATAAGCCGCTGTACCCGCAATAAAGGACAAGATGGTCGGAAACCATACCATGGTATTAATCCATTGCAACCAAATGGCGAGAAAACCCCATTTTTCACCAAAGGCTTGTTTTACCCAGTAAAATATGCCACTTTTTTCCGTGCTATTCGAAGCAAATGCCGCCGAAACCAAAGCCGCAGGGATTAAAAATACAATGGCTGAGAAGATAAAAAAGAAAATCAACGAACTGCCGAATAAAGCCGAAGCGGGCAGGTTACGAATACTATCAATCGCCCCAGAGATTAACATCACTAAGGTGAAGGTAGTTATGCCGGTGCTGATCTTTTTCGTAAACATATAAGTCTCTTATTAATAAGGATTTTTTTATTAGAGCGCCAAACCTCGTTAAACTTTGAATAGTTTATCTTTCTATGAGATATAAGTATAATGAATATATATCATGATTTGATGAAAAAAAATGAGTTTACTTAGCCCACAATTACAAGCTTTTATTGCCGTCGCCGAACGCAAAACTGTGTACGGCGCTGCCGGTGATTTGCATATTACGCAAACGGCGGTTACTCAACGTATTCATACTTTAGAAACCCGTTTGGGCACTACCCTATTCATACGCACCCGCCGCGGTATGATGCTGACCTCGGAAGGTGAAGCTTTATTACGCTATTGTCATGCGGTTAAAGAATTAGAAGGCGAAACACTGGCACGCATTCAAGGACCGGGGACAGAATCGATGATTCAAGTTTGTATCACCGGTCCTTCCAGTATCATGCATTCACGTATCATCTCGCAATGTTTACCGATCAAAGAAAAATTTCCAAATTTATTACTGCAATTTGATATTAATGATGTGGATAATCGCGTGCGTTCGTTGCGTAATGGCAATAGTCAACTTGCCATTATTCAGCCAGAAGATGTGGCGCCAGAAATGGAACACAAGATCATTCAGCCAGAACGCTATGTGTTGGTGTGCACTAGTGCTTGGAAAGGGCGAAAGCTGCGGGACATTCTCGAGCAAGAATGTATTGTCGATTACGATCCAGCTGACCAAATGACTTTCAATTACCTCAAACATTTTGAATTATTTGAGCATGCACGCCATGATCGTCATTTTGTTAATCGTACCGATTCCTTGGCGAAAATGCTGGTCGAGGGTTATGGTTATGGGGTGCTAGCTATTGAATTTAGCAAACCTTATATTGAAAATGATGAATTGATTGTATTAAATCGCGGGAAGATATATGAGAACAAATTGATGTTAGCTTGGTATGCACGCCCCGAGCCACCGTTGTATTTTTCGGCTTTGATTGAGGCGATCGTTTAAAGCATAAGCGCAACCTAACAGAGCCAGGAGTCCCGTCTAAGAGCATGACGGGACTCCTGGCTCTGTTAGTACAGTTACCACCACAATAAAAAATTACTATGTTCGAATAATATTCAGTATGTTAAGCTAACTTTGCCTGTTAATGTAGATATCATTTTATAGAAGGAGCTATACATGAAAAATCTGAATACATTGGGTTGGGTAGCCATCATTTTATTACTGGTCGGCGGAATCAACCTAGGATTGATGGGACTCATTAACGTCGATATTATCGGAGCCATCTTAGGTAATCTTTTATCTCGTCTTATCTTTATCTTGATTGGTGCTGCCGCCGTTTATTACATCTATTTTTATATTTATAAAAAAGAAGCTTAAATTTCTAAATTATTTATTTTTAAGAGGGATTTATCCTATAAATCCCTCTTAATTTAAATTATCAAAAATATATTTGCCATCATGAATGCTTTCTGTTATGTATTGAAAGAGAGCTTAAAAAATGTAGCGCCCCTTGATCAAGGATGTTGAGGGAAGAAAACAGATAGCCATAGGGAGCTTCTGTTCCTTTCATGATAAGGGGATATAGAATGGCAAATATAAGAGGGTTAAGAAAAGAGTATTCTCAAGCAGAATTAATTCAGTTAATTCATAATCTCTTATTAGATACATTTGCTAAGAAGAGCTCCACACTTCAAGATCAAGATGTTTATGGCGCTGCGCTTTACACAAACAAAGCAAAATACAAATATGCTTATCAACTTGCTTTATTAGATTTAGCATTAATTCCTAAAGAATTACCCAAGAAACAGCAAAAACAACAAGGCGCCAAAGAAAATGTAACCAAAGTTTTAGAATCTGCAGATGGATTGCCAATCCTAGATGTTGATCCCAAAGATTCACAATCAATTGATGCTTTATTAAAAATAAAAATTGCTAATGTAATTGCCAAACACAAATTATTGGCTAGCACAGCTACTCGACAAAAACGAACCCGTTCTCGCGAATCGGTACCGGAAGAGGTTAAAGAAAGCAAAACTGGTATTCAACAAGCGTGGGATGAAATAAATTTAGCTTTCGATGAAATCATTAAGCGTAACTTTGGTAGCAACTATTTTTTTACTGATGAACCCACTCCAAAAGAAAAAGAATTATTTACCAATATTTTAAATTTTTATCGAGTACGCGCCTATCAATTATTAGTACATATCTATTGCTCAACAATTATACCGCATCTAACAAAGGTGCAGCCAGTTGCTATCAATGATTTTTCTAATACAAAAAGCCGATACGAAAAATTAAAATTAGATAGTCTTGGTGTCAATAGTCCTTTACAAAACCCTCGGGTGACAGTGGCTGAAAATAAAAATGATCGGGGCCTTAATCAATCTCAAACTATCCCGTTATCTTTTGTGGCAAACAAAATACGTGATTTCACAACCCAATTTAAACCCGACGTTAGTCCTATTGTGCAACAAAGATTGGTTGCTAAAGAAAATGCTAAGGAAAAAAATCTCGAGACCGTTTTACAACAATTTACTACAGAATATCAAAGCTTAGTCGCTGATATAGCGTCTTTAACTTCAGAAGCAAAACAATTTCAAAGTGTTATACAAATACTTCGTGGTGATTACCGGATCGCTATTGATCAGCAAAATCAAGTTATCAAATCTTTAGCTCAATTAAGCAAAGATCAATCTCCTGATAAAGAAATTAAACTTGCAGAAATAAGGGAAAATTATAATGCTATAGCTACCCAGCCTTTAGAAAATAGATATAACTCTCTTTCTGCTATGAAGAAAAAGCGGGATGATCTTGCCGATAAAATTACTGATCTAAAATATAAAATCAGCTTAGAACAAGCCGCATTTAAAGAACCAAAACAAACTAAGGCAACTGATGAAGTAAGAGAAGCGGGTGATATTGTCAAGTTTACTAAAGAACAAGCCACCCAATTTCTAACTCAAAATAATCCGCAATTTACCGATTTTCAACTTGGCATCGAAAAATTCCGCAAGTTCAGTGATACTATTGCTACTGAGACAACCACAGAATTAGAAGCAATTTTATATGGGCGCGAGCGATTCATTAGTGGAAATATCGAAACCATCGTTGGCTTAATTCCTCTACAGAAACAAGCAAAAGGATTTATTGTTAGCGCGCCAACTGAGGCCATTCCAAAAGCAATTGATCCTATTACTCATCCCGAAGGCTTAATCCCGGTGCTACAGGGTGCAGAACTAATTGGTACTTTAGATAATGGCAGTAAACGCTGTCCCAAGTTAGTGAGTTTTTTACAAGCTCTTCACCAAAAAACTTCAGCAATGACCGCCACTGAAGAAAAGCAGCTAAGTGAGCATACTGAAGCTAACGCTCAATTACAGCGATCTATTCAAGACTTAATTACTGTTGTTAATGCTAAAATTGCTGAGATTGCTCAAAAAAAACAATCTAATGATAACACCTGCCAAAACTTATTGACTCAATTGAGTACTAGTCTAGAGACAGACGTTATCCCTCACTTAGAGAAAGCGGCAGCGGAGGCTTACCCGCAGCTCCATAAAGAATTTTTACAACAAAAAAAATTAGCGATAGATGCTGCCACAAAACAATTAGATGAATTTAATAGGACGATTGCTGAACTTGAACAATCAACAACACAGTTAGCGAAAATTTTTGAGATAACAAAAGTAACTAAAATTAAAGAAACTGTTGAACAAAACTCAAGAAAAATTCTACTTGATTTTATTATGCTCGAAGCTGGCATACGACAAGCTAAGCGATCTGCAGCTACAGTTTCTAACCAAGCTGATGAAAAAAATGCTAATGATACGCCAGCTAATCCTGCAGTTGTTACCATTCCTCTTCCGCCACCAAATCCACCTAGAGTGAATAATTCAACATTTTCATTACCTCACTTCAGAAATTTACTTGTGATTGGTTTTGCTATCACTCTTTCTTTATTAATAGGTTTTGGGATTCCTATGCTTGTTGTCATCTTGGGAGGGATATCCTTAGCAGTTGGCTATGCTCTTTATCATGGAATCAAAAAATGTTTTTCCGGAAATGATGAACAATTGCAACAACCTGCTGTTCCTCCCGCACAACCGCAATCCGTAGCAGTGAATACAGCCAATGAAAGAAGCACTTCTGCTAGCTTGTCCAGAACTTTAAGTCGCTCAAAGCGCAGTCATTCTTTTAGTAGTGGTTTACAATATGATTCAGTAGTTGCTACTGAAGCTGTAGCCATTGCGATTCCTGTTACTCCATTAGCTGATTCTAAAGATGAAACTTTGTCACCCGCCAGCACTCCAAGATCTGGCCAACCAAGTTCCTCTGATGATTCTAATGACGAAATGAAAACCAGTTCGAATGACTCTTCACCACCGGTTGTTTCACGAGTCCTAATTAGCTCAAGTTCAGCACCAACACCTGTCATTCCATTTAGACAAAGATCTCGTAGCGAGCAAAGCAAAGAAGGGTTTGGCGGAACCCAGTATTCAATATATTATCAAGACATTAACCAAAGAAATCTTGACCGCAACCCCTGTCCCGATCCATTATCAACAGCAGTTACAATAACTAGTCAAAAGGTTCACCAATAAATTTTTACATCAAATAGCCATATTCCTTTAACAATTGCGCGAAGCGTTTTCCTTCTTCGGTTGGATTCATATAATAATAAACCCGCAGATAATTTTGTAACACATAAGCACAGGGTGAGTTAGACAGCACTTCTAAAATCGATATTAATCTTTGTTTATCGGCTGCTTGCTGCATATTACTATACTGAAACAAAATCGCCGCTAAAATTTCTGCTTTACATGCTTTTCGTATGGAATCGGATTTTTTAAAACTTTGAATCAAAAATTGTAGCACGCGATCTTTATTCCATTCGCGCCAACGGTGGAAAAAATTCAGCGCTAAGGTTTTAAAGTGCGCCATATTGTTGGGATCTGGGTCCATTTGCGTTAAGATCAAAAAAAATAAAGTGGGAATACATGCTTCCACATTGGCCCAAGAACAATTACCGCTGACTTGCGCTTCAACGCGCAATTCCGTGAGTGGTTGTAAATTTAAAATGCTGGGTAATTCCACATTAACAAATTCATCGCTTAACTTTTCATATAAAACATGTTTGATAAATTCAACATTAAATGTCTGCGGATTTTTCACCCGATAATACATAATATTATCATACAAACGACTTTCTTCACGCCGGTCGCATTTTGCTAAAATATCGCCGTATTTCACAAATGTAATAGCATGGCCTTCATAGCCGAGAGGAATGATTAATGGTTCTTGTTTAATTAAATTTTCAATGGTTTTTTTATATTTTTTTAGATTCACGCGATATTGTTGATATTTAATTAACTGTGATGCACGCAGCATAATATCCACAATGAGATTTACAATTCCACCATAACGCCGCAATTGGCGCGCGGCATAATGATTTTGAAATTGATGTACTGAATCTGCAATTAATCCAATTGTCACTTCTAAAAAAAATCCTTCAAAATCCACTTCTACAAAATGGTTATGAGGATCTACAATATCGCCAGTCCCCACTAATTCATAAGAATGACCAAGTAATTTGGTATTAATAAAATCTTGGGCAAAAACTTGATCGGCGCCGTACTGGTACAATAATTGCGTCAATAATTTTTGTTGCCGCAGCATAGGCATGACTAATATCGGCTGTCCTGAAAAATTATAAGCATTTGGATCAGCGCGATGTTCGAGCAATAATTTACATAAGTCCAAATTATTATTTTCAGTCGCCCATTGTAACGGCGTGCCGCCAGTCACATCTTGTTGATTGGGATTAGCGCCCGCCTGTAACAATAATTGCGTGATTTCAATATTATCAACGATGGCCGCTTCTACTAAGGGAGTGAAGCCATATTCATCTAATTGATTCGCCTTTTCACCGTATTGTAATAACTGGCGTACAGAATAAATGTCTTCTTCAATAATGGCATCTGCTAAAGTAACCATAGGCTCACTTCACTAATATGGTCTTGGTTTGGGGGTATTACGATATTCCTGCCGATAAGCGTATTCAGGCCGATGCTGCAGATTATATTGATATTCCATTTCATTCTTTTGATCTTCATTGGTTTCAGCCATATTTTCGGTTGGAATAGCTTGCATTTGTTTATCAATGCCGCTGAATTGAGCTTTATCACTGATAGGATGCTTTTTATAAGGTGAATCTCTTCCTTGACCTACTCCATATCCCGCACGCCCTTGTATCGCATGCTGCTTTCCCTCTTTTAGCGCTGCTCGTTGATCACGCGTTTGTTTTTGTTTTGCGACACGCGCTTCGTGTAATGTTTTATGTTCAGCAAGTAAGCGTTTAATTTCTTCGGCTGGAAGAAGATCATCACGCAGTTGCTCAGACATGGCATCTTTGTAATGAAATTCGACTTCGCCAGTTGCACCGCCAGTACCGGTACCCTCACCACCTTCGTCTTCTTCATCATGATCGCGCCAATCTTTTTCGGATGCAAAAGCACCTTTTAGCGGTTTTTGGCTTCCATGATTAGTGCCGCCGCTAGAATCTTCTTCTTCATCATCTATGTCATTCTTTTTTATCATTATTTTATCTCGTTAAGTGGCATTTAGCCTATTCTTAGTATAACGTAATTTTGAATGATTTCATTAATATAATGAATTGGGTATTATATCTTAAGCCAAGTGATTATAAAGAACGGCAATGCAGCCAGCTGCGCCAACACCGAAAACGCCACCAACATCAAAATAGAATAATCATACAACATTCCCATCAACACACTACCAATAAACCAAGCCAAACCAAAACTCGCATTAAACACTCCATACGCCGAAGCGCGTTTATTTTTCGGAATCATTTTAGCGACCACCGCCCGCATGAGCGAGCCCTGCACACCAATGCCAATGCCCCATAACATCACACCCAAAATAGCGAGCAATTTACCGCCCAAAAATACTAAAGGAGCAAACCAACCGGAAATAACAGTGGCTATCAGTAATATAATAAAACCTCGTTTATCAAAAAAATGTCCTAGAGCCGGGGCAGTGAGCGTGTCAACGCTTTGTGCGATTGCATAAGCAATTGGAATCCAGGCGGGTGTTAGTAATGAAATTTTTTCAAAATGATAAGCAATTAATGCAAAATCGGCGTAACCGAATGCGATACAAGATGCTCCCGCAACATAGAGCCAAAAAATATAACTGTGCAAACCTTCGGTGTGAATAGCAGTAAATTGTTCTTCAAGTTCATGCGGATGAGGATATTGTCGTCGTGCAATCCATAACATAATTAACGCAAATGCCGCTGGGATTATTAACATACCAAAGGCAAAAGCATAATTTTTCTGCCAATATAGCACGGCCGCCACTAGCAACGGCCCAATCACTGCACCGGTTTGATCTAATGCTTGATGCAAACCAAATCCCCAGCCCATCCCCATCTGTTGCCCAGCATGGGAAAGCATGGCATCGCGTGCAGGCGTGCGGATCGCTTTGCCAGTACGTTCCAAAATAATCAACAGCGAAGCTACCCACCAATGATGGGCGAATGCGAGCAAAGGCACCGCAAATAAATTAATACCGTAACCAACGATAGTGATCACCCAATAACGTCTGGTACGATCAGCAAGGAAACCAAAAAATAAACGCAAACCATAACCCATGCCTTCGCCTAAACCAGCGACGATACCGACAATCGTCGCATTGGCACCGAGTATCGCAAGATAAGGTCCCGTAATACTGCGCGCGCCTTCATAAGTGATATCAGCAAACAGACTCACTAAACCGAGTAAAATGACAAAACGCAGCGCTGATCGTTTGCCAATATCTACCATTAAGCTAACACCTTATCTAATTCCGTTTGTAATTCCGGTAAAATTTTAAATAAATCGCCTACTAAACCATAATCCGCCACTTGGAAAATCGGCGCATCCGGATCGGTATTAATGGCCACAATCACTTTACTATCTTTCATGCCAGCTAAATGTTGAATCGCACCCGAAATACCCACCGCAATATAAAGATCGGGCGCCACTACTTTACCGGTCTGACCAACTTGATAATCATTCGGCACAAAACCCGCATCGACGGCGGCACGCGAAGCGCCGACGGCCGCATTTAAACGATCCGCAATCGCATCCAATAATTTAAAATTATCTGCGCTTTTTAAACCGCGGCCGCCGGAAATAATAATCCGCGCCGCGGTGAGTTCTGGACGTTTTGATTGCGTTAACTCTTGATTGATAAATTGCGAAGTTTGATTGGCGATCGCTTTATCTAATTTTGTTACCGATACTGTTCCACTGTCACTAAGAGCCATGGCTGGGAAAGTCGTAGTCCGCACCGTTAAAATTTTTATTTTATCTTGTGATTGTACGGTCGCTAAAGCATTGCCGGCGTAAATTGGCCGAACAAATGTATCCGCCGAAATGATTTCTACCACATCACTGATCATGGCTGTATCTAATAATGCAGCGGCACGCGGTAAAATATTTTTGCTAAAAGTACTCGCTGCGGCGATGACATAATCATAATTTTTAGCTATCTCTGCAATTAATGGAGCCGTGTTTTCAGCTAATTGATGCGCGTAAACTTCTGCATCAGCTAGGATGATTTGTTGAATAGGTAATTTTTTTCCCGTTTGCACCACTGTTTCACATTGCCAACCAGCAATCAATAAATCTACTGCACCTTGCAAATGTTCTGCGGCAGTCACAGCATGTAAAGTGGCTTGTTTTAATGCCTGATTATCATGTTCTGCAATCACTAAAATTTTCATATTCATTAGAGTACATGCGCCTCATCTTTTAATCGTTGAACCAATTCAGCAACACTCGCCACTTTTATTCCAGCACGGCGTTTTGCTGGTGCATGAATACGCAACGTTTTTTGATGCGGTGCTAAATCTACATTAAGCGTCTCTGCTGTTACGATAGTTAATGGTTTACGTTTTGCTTGCACAATATTCGGCAGTGAAATATAACGCGGTTCGTTTAAGCGTAAATCGGTAGTGATCACGGCTGGCAGCGTTAATTGCAAGGTTTCTAAACCGCCATCGATTTCCCGCGTCACCGTCACCTTGCCTTCTTGCAGCAATAATTTTGAAGCAAAAGTTCCCTGCGGCCATTGTAATAATGCCGCCAACATTTGGCCCACTTGATTATTATCAGTATCTATCGCTTGCTTACCCAAAATCACTAATTGCGGTTGTTCTTGTTGCACTAAAGCCTGTAATGCTTTAGCAGCAGCCAGTGGTTGAATTTCTTGTTCTGTTTTCACCAGAATCGCGCGATCAGCACCCATTGCTAAAGCAACTCGTAATGTTTCTTGGCAAGCATCGGGACCAATCGATACTACAATAATTTCTTGCGCCAATTTTTGTTCCTTCAAGCGCACGGCTTCTTCGACGGCAATTTCATCGAAGGGGTTCATCGCCATTTTTACATTGGCCGTTTCTATCCCAGAGCCATCGGGTTTCACTCGAATAGTCGCTTTAAAATCAACGACACGTTTCACCGCAACGAAAATTTTCATTTTTTTATAGATTCCTTTTTATATGATGAATGATATTATCACCAAAAATGGAGTAACGAAAATGATGATAAAAGATGTTTCGGCAATTGTCAGCGGTGGCGCATCTGGCATGGGGGCAGCCACCGCAAAAGCATTGCTTGCTGCGGGTGCGAAAGTGGCTATCTTCGATATTAATAAAGACGCGGCAGAAAAAACGGCACGCAGCATCGGTGCGGTAGCCGTGCATTGTGATGTGACTGATGCAGCTAGCACCGAGGCTGCCCTTCAAACGGCGCAAAAGGAAAATGGCCCGGCACGCATTTGTATTAATTGCGCCGGCATTATTTACGGCCGCCGCGTAGTGAGTAAAGAAGGCACCATGCCCTTGGCAGACTTTAAACGCGTTATCGATGTGAATTTAATTGGCTCATTTAATCTTTTACGTCTTGCTGCCGCTGCCATGATTCCCTTAAATCCAGTGGGAGATTCTGGCGAACGCGGCATCATTATTAATACCGCATCAATTGCTGCCTATGAGGGACAAATTGGCCAAACCGCTTATAGTGCTTCCAAAGGCGGCATCGTCAGCCTGACTTTACCCGCTGCGCGAGAACTTGCCTCATTCGGCATTCGCGTGATGACCATTGCTCCCGGCCTCGTTTCCACTCCTATGCTGCAAAGTTTGCCTGCTGAGGCACAAGCCGCATTAATGAGTAATGTTCCTTTTCCAAAACGCTTGGCCTTACCTGAAGAATATGCCCAACTAGCCTTACATATTATTAACAACCCCATGTTGAATGGGAGCGTCATCCGCCTTGATGGAGCTTTACGCCTACCGCCAAAATAAGGTATTTTAGGTGTGCCCGCAAAAATAGCGGGATTCGTTGTGTATTTTTTTTAGATAATTTTTTAGCTCCAAAGGGTGGTCAATGTTTAAGCGCGTGACGTTATTTTTATTAACTAACCTATTCATCATTGCGACTGTCTCTATCATTACCAGCGTGCTTGGTTTGCATTCTTATTTAACTGCTTATGGCATTGATTACACTCAGCTTGCTCTATTTTGCATCATCTGGGGGTTTTCTGGGTCGTTTATATCCTTGTTTTTATCAAAATTTATGGCAAAAATGGCCATGGGCGTCGTTATTATCGACCCACGTCACGCCACCCGCGAAGAACATTTCCTGCTGGATATCATTTACGAACTGGCTAAAAAACTGAAATTAGAAAAAATGCCAGAAGTGGGGATTTATCATTCCCCCGAGCTCAATGCTTTTGCGACTGGGCCTTCTAAAAACAATGCACTAGTGGCGGTTTCCTCCGGGCTATTGGCGGGAATGACGCGGGATGAAATCGAAGGGGTATTAGGTCATGAAATGTCGCATATCGTTAATGGCGATATGGTGACGATGACGCTGTTGCAAGGATTGATTAACTCTTTTTCTCTGTTTCTATCGCGAATAATTGCTTATGCTATTTCTATCGCTGTTTCACGCAGCGAAAGTGATGGCAATGAAAATGTTATCTCTTATGGGACTTACATGCTAGTAACGATTATCTTAGATGTTTTGTTTACTATTCTCGGCAGCTTAATTGTGGCTGCTTATTCACGTCGACGCGAATATCGTGCCGACCTTGGCGGCGCGCGTTTAATTGGTCGTGATAAAATGATTGATGCGCTGAAGCGATTGCAAAGCACGATTCAAATAAAAGATGATCGAGCACCGTCACTGGCTGCTTTTAAGATTGCTCACAAACCAACTTGGTTTGAGCTTTTTTCATCTCATCCGCCTTTGGAAAAACGTATTCAGAGGCTGGAACACACATCAATAAAGTCATGATGCAGAGATGAATACTTGAAGGATCTATATGGCTCTTTACGATAAAGTAAAACAAATTGTTATCGGCAATCCAATTAATCCTTTTAATCCGTCTATTCTCCGCCACATTTCTTTAATTGCCTTTTTTGCTTGGATTGGTTTAGGCGCAGACGGATTATCTTCTTCCTGTTACGGTCCCGCTGAAGCTTACATGGCATTAGGTACTCACACGCATTTTGCTTTATATATCGCGATTGCGACTGCATTCACCGTGTTTGTCATCGCCTTAGGTTATAACCAAGTCATTGAACTTTTCCCCAGCGGTGGTGGCGGTTATAAAGTGGCAACGCAATTGCTTGGTGCGCCGGTGGGATTAGTCTCAGGCGCTGCGTTATTAATCGATTATTCACTCACGATCGCCGTCTCTATCGCGAGCGCTGCTGATCAAGCATTCAGCTTACTACCAGCCGCCTACTCTCAACACAAATTATTTGTCGAAGTGATACTAATCATATTACTGTTAGGTCTCAATTTACGCGGCATGAAAGAATCCATCACCATCCTCATGCCCATATTTCTTGGATTTTTTGTACTGCATGTCGGGTTGATTCTTTATGGAATCACTGCACACCATAAAGGCTTGACGTTAATTGTGCCCAATACTCTGCATGAAACGAAAACTTTTATCAGCACTTTTGGTTGGTTGCCCTTACTTGCTCTGGTGCTCCACGCCTATTCGTTAGGCGGTGGTACTTATACTGGTATTGAAGCGGTTTCTAATAATGTGAATAATTTACGCGAACCACGCGTCGTCACTGGCAAATGGACCATGCTCTATATGGCCGTATCACTCAGTTTCACTGCCGGTGGCATCATTTTACTTTATTTATTGTGGGAACCCAAAGTCGTTCCAGATCAAACACTCAATGCGATTGTGTTCCATTCTATTTTGGGCAATTCCACTTTTGGTACGATTGTTTTATTCATGACGTTGTTATTAGAAGCTGGACTGTTATTCATTGCAGCCAATACCGGATTTTTAGCAGGCCCAAGTGTGTTAGCGAATATGGCTATCGATGGCTGGGTACCTAATCGATTCCGTCATTTATCCACTCGCCTGGTTATTCAAAACGGATTAATTTTATTTGGCATCGCGGCATTGTTTTTATTGTTATGGTGCGGCGGTCAAGTTTCATTGCTAGTCGTGTTATACAGTATCAACGTGTTTATCACTTTTTCACTGTCATTACTTGGACTTTGCATTTATTGGGCCAAACATCGTAGTGCAGCGTCGCGTTATTGGGTATGGCGATTTTGTTTTTCTCTGTTAGCCTTTGCTATTACCAGTAGCATTTTGTGCATCACCTTGGTTTCTAAATTTGAATCGGGCGGTTGGCTAACGGTGGTAGTCACCTGTACCGTAATTATCATTTGTGTAATCATTAAACGCCATTATAAAAATATTCAAAAAAAATTAGCCTTACTCGATAACCAGCTCAAACAACCGATTACCATACCTTTAAATCCAATTCCGATTGATCCACAACAACCAACGGCGGTTATTTTTGTCGGTAAAAGCCAAGGGGTTGCGATGCACACTTTGTTAAATGTGTTGCGCATGTTCCCGCGACATTTTAAAAATTTTGTATTTTTAAGCGTCGGTATTGTGGATGTGAAAAGTTTTACTGGACAAACAGAATTAGAAAAAATGCAGCATGAAGTGAATGAGAATTTACAATATTTTGTTTATTATTGTCAGCAATATGGCATGGCAGCAGAAGCGTATGCGGCTTATGGCACGGATACGGTCGAAGAATTAAGTAAACTCGCGGAAAAAGTCGGCGAAAAATATTATAATTGTATTTATTTTTCGAGCAAATTAATATTCGAGCATGATAACTGGATCACGCGTTTGTTACATAACGAAACGCCGTTTACCCTGCAACGACAATTACATTTGCAAGGAAAAGAGTTAGTGATTCTGCCGATGAAGGTTTAATAAAAGGAATTTCATCATGGAAGAAAAAATTCAACGTCGTATAAAAAAAGTTTGGAAAAGCGAGCCCGCCATTGAAGGTGCTGGAGTGCATCTTAGACGTGCCTTTGGTTTTCATGAAATTCCCCTGCTCGATCCATTTTTATTATTAGATGATTTTCGCTCAGAAAATCCTAAAGATTATTTAGCGGGATTTCCCTGGCATCCGCATCGCGGCATTGAAACCATCACTTATGTATTAGATGGTGATGTCGAACACGGTGATAGTATGGGCAATCGCGGTAATATTTCTGCGGGCGATGTGCAATGGATGACGGCGGGCAGCGGCATCATTCACCAAGAAATGCCCAAGGGTAATCGTAAAGGACAAATGTTTGGTTTTCAATTATGGGCTAATTTGCCAGCCAAATTGAAAATGGTTGATCCTCATTATCGTGGTATTAAAAGCAACGAAATTCCCATTACCAAAACCACTGACGGCGCATCCGTGCGTGTAATTTGTGGCGAAATTAATGGTACGAAAGGCCCTGTACAAAATATTAAAATTGATCCTGAATATTATGATGTCGAATTACCGGCTGGCAAAACATTTACTCACGCAGTCAAAAGTGACCATAACGTTTTTGCCTATGTGATTGAGGGCGAAGCTTATTTCGATACCGCACGCAAACCACTCACGCACGATACCAAGGGTGTCAATTATTTTGATATGCAACCATGTTGTGCCTGCGGCGATGGTTCGCTAGTACTTTATGGCGAAGGTAATAAAATTACCATCACGACAGATACCAAACCAGTGCGATTTTTATTGGTTTCAGGAAAACCTTTGCGCGAGCCAATTGCCTGGTATGGGCCCATTGTGATGAACACGCAAGAAGAGCTTAGAAAAGCATTTCAAGATTATCAAGATGGAACGTTTGTGAAAAACACGAGTAAGTAAAAACTCGTAACAACATAGTTATATTTATGAGCTATACTATATATTTAATAGTATATTATCACGTGTTTACTCGCTAATTCCGAGGGATGATAATGGCAAACTTATTAGATTATTCATTACTTAATTTCGAAACCCTACTCCAATCGATGCCCGATCTTTATCTCATTATCGATCCAGAATTTAAGATTGTCGCGGTTAGTAAAGCCTATGCAGACGCTACCAAAATTGATCCAAAGAAAGTGCTTGGTTATAATATTTTTGAAGTGTTCCCAGATAATCCAAATGATTTAACAGCAACCGGGGTAACCAATTTACGAAATTCACTAAAGCGGGTTTTGAAATACAAAAGACCCGATACCATGGCGGTACAAAAATATGATATTCCTTCTTCTCGTGAAGAAAACAATGAATTTGAAGTACATTATTGGAGCCCGGTTAATACACCGGTATTAGATAAAAATAACGAAGTAAAATATATCATTCATCGTGTCGAAGATGTTACAAAGTTTATTAAAGAAAAAGAAAAGGCACAATCTAATCATTCTAGCTTACAACAAATGGAAATAGAAATTTATCAGCGTGCACAAGAAATTCAATCCACTAATAAGCGATTATATGAAAGCGAGCAGCGTTTACGATTATTCATTGAAGGCTGCAAAGATTATGCCATGTTAATGTTAGACTCAGAAGGCTATATTATCAGTTGGAATGCTGGCGCTGAACGAATTAAAGGATATAAATCAGAAGAAATTATTGGCAAACATTTTTCAATATTTTATCCAGATCAAGCCATCAAAGATCATTATCCAGAACATGAATTAGAAATGGCAATGAAATATGGCCGCTATGAAGATGAAGGTTGGCGTGTACGCAAAGATGGCACGAAATTTTGGGCAGATGTCGTTATTACTGCCATGTACGATCCGAATAATCATTTAATTGGTTTTGGGAAAGTGACGCGAGATTTAACTGAACGAAAAAAATCGGAAGAAGAAATACTTTATTTATCAAATCATGATGTGCTCACTAAACTATATAATAGAGCTGCATTTACTGAAACTTTAAAAAAAGAAATAGCAAAGGCTCATTATAATAATACTTCGCTTGCTGTACTCATGTTAGATTTAGATAATTTTAAAACGGTGAATGATACATTTGGTCATCATATTGGAGATCAATTACTGATCTCCGTCGCTAAACAATTGCAAGAAAGTGTGCGTAAAAGTGATTTTGTCGCTCGATTTGGTGGCGATGAATTTGTTATAATTTTTTCTGACATTGTTGATGAAATTAATGTTAAAAAACTGGCTGAAAAATTGATTAAACGTTTTAGCAAACCATTTAAATTAGAAAATCATTATTTTCACGCAACACTGAGCATTGGCATTGCTGTTTCTCCGCGTGCTGGCCAAGATGAAATAACATTAGTAAAAAATGCAGATATTGCTTTGTATTCAGTGAAAGAATATGGCCGTAATAATTATCAATTTTTTTCCGATGAAATTAGTTCGTTATTTAAACGTCGTACGCAATTAGAAAGCATGTTACCGGCGGCCTTAGAAAAAAATCAATTTTTTATTGTTTATCAACCACAATATAATTTGCCAGGGAAAAAAATTATTGGCATGGAAGCTTTATTAAGATGGAACCATCCTGAAATGGGATTGATTTCACCGAATGAATTTATTCCCATTGCTGAAAAAAGCGGTCTCATTGTTCCAATTGGAGAATGGGTATTAAAATATGCCTGTATGCAATATGTGAATTGGTTATCCCAAGGAATATTATCAAAATCTATTAAACTCGCCGTGAATTTATCGCCTAAGCAACTTGCAAATGATCAATTTGTAACATCGTTTTTCTCTATTCTTAACGAGACCGGCATGCCACCGCAAAATTTAGAACTAGAATTAACGGAAACTGCCGTGATGACTAGTGCGATAGATATTGACCCTATTTTAGAAGAATTGCGAAAAATTGGTGTTAGTATATCAATCGATGATTTTGGCGCAGGCTATTCATCACTAAGTCGTCTAAAAAATTTACCAGTGAGTTCTTTGAAAATTGATAAATCATTTATTGATAGCTTGGGTAAAAATCACGACGGCGCCATGATTGTCAAATCGATTATTGCTTTAGGTAATAGTTTAGGTCTAAATGTGATACCAGAAGGTGTAGAAACCGAAGAACAATTGCAACTTCTTATAGAATATAATTGCCAAATGGTGCAAGGTTTTTACTTTGGCAAAGAACCGCTGATCGCTGATGATATGACCCAGTTATTGCAGAAAAGTTTTCGGTCAGATTAAAAATCATTTTGACGCAAAAAAATTTTTATCGCTCAGGCTGCATCACCGCCCCATAGCGGCAAGTCATTTTGCAGAACTTCCATGGTCAAGCCCCTTCACACCGAATTTAAGTCATACCAAACTTTTGTCCAGTTTTATCTACCTCATGCGGCACAGTATTACTCTTCTTAACTTTAGGTTGATTTAAAAATAAATGTTTATTTAGCGCATAAACTCCATTTTGATTTTTACATACTATGGGCGCAGAAACACGAAAAAATTGTCTTATTGCGCGTTCATTATGTGGCGCTGCATGTACAAATTTTATGATTTCTTGCTCTAACTCTTTAAAACTGCCAAATTTTATTGGCGTGGGTAGATGAAGAAATAAGGGAAGTAAATATTCATTATTAGTGTTGCAAATAAATTTTAAAATTGCTTTTTCCCGATCACTAAGTGCTCTCAAGTTATGCGCTTGAATGTTTATATAAGGCAATAATTTTGCCATCAAGATCACAGCTTGTCTTTCACTTAATTTATTTTTTTCTTTACCGGCTAGTATAGAGCTAGCCATCGTTAATTGGTCTAGGTAATTTCTATGCGGTACAACTTGGCCATTATAATTATAGTCCCCCATGCCTGGACGAAGGTTGATATATTTTTTTTCCAAATCGCTATAAGTTCTTAATAGAAATTCAAATATCTTGGGTTGGTAAGTGAATATAGCTTGATTGATAGCTTCCTTTATGTAACCGGATTGAAGTGTATGTTCAAAACATACCAGTGAAAATTCTAAGAATTTTTTTCTAAATAAATAACTAATAAACCAAAGATTGCCATATTCTGCAGCAGTTGCTAATACTTTCCATTCCAAATCTTCATCTTCTTCATCTTCTTTGTCATCCTCGATATATTCACATAGTGAAAGTAAACAAGCTCTTTGCCTTGTTAGCTCTTCACTCTTTTCTTCATAAAAAGAATCATCTTTAAACTTTACTGCTTCACTTAATGCAGCGAGTTGTTCATGTATGGGTATCTCAAGATTTAAATATAAAAATAAACAATCGATAGTAATGAGTTGTCTCTGTTGTACCGCCCGAGTTAATGCACCGCTGGGATATTTCCTCCGGCCTGCTAATGCAACTGTTAGTTTTGCACACGCATCCTCTTTGGAAATGTTGGAATCGACACCCATGCCGTCTATAACTGCTAGCATAGCGTTTGATGCTGAGTCTAATTGAGTTTTGCGTGGTTCCATCAGTATGAAGCCTTAAAAAAATGTTATAGATGAGAGATATTTTCAAAGTTTTGAAATTGAAGCCATTGTCTGAGCCAATTTTATATTTTTATATAAATTTAACATACCAAAAGAAAATAAACCGGCTACTAATCCCCAAAAGGCGGCGCCAATTCCAAAAATTGTAAAACCGGATGCAGAAACTAATAAAGTAATTAAGGCTGGTTCACGCTGAGTATCATCTTCCATGCCGGTTTTTAAACTGCTACCTATCACGCCTAATAATGCCAAACCAGCTAGGGCTAATAATAAATCTTTAGGCAAAGCCGCAAACAAGGTCACCACCGTGGCGCCAAATAAGCCGACGATGATATAAAATAAACCGGCACAAACCGCTGCTTTATAACGCTGAGCGGGGTCTAAATCCGCTTCATTGCCAAGACAAATCCCTGCGGTGATGGCTGCTAAATTTAAGGAAAATCCGCCAAAAGGTGCCAACAATAAATTAACAACACCTGTACCGCTCAGAATAGGTGAAATCGGTGGTTTATATCCAGACGCATGCAGGATGACCACCCCAGGAATATTTTGCGAAGTCATGGTTACAATAAACAGTGGAATACCGATACTAATTAAAGCATGCCATGAAAAAATTGGCATGGTGAAAATGGGTGTGGATAGCGCCAAATGCACTTGTTCTAAGTGAAACAATCCCATGTTTCGTGAAATTAAAATTCCTATGACCAATATCAAAAGAATAACAAAGCGGGGAAAAAATCGTTTGCCAAGTAAATAGGTTAGCAACATGGCTAACACTAAAAATAATTGGTGTTGCATTGCAACGAAAATGTTAATGCCAAAATGCAATAAAATGCCTGCTAACATCGCTGAAGTAATAGCACGCGGAATTTTAGTCATCATTTTTTCGAAATATCCGGTGACGCCAGCTAAAATAATTAAAACAGCTGAAAAAATAAATGCACCGATGGCTTCAGGTAAGGAAACTCCGCTGAGACTAGTGATTAATAAAGCAGCGCCGGGTGTCGACCAAGCGGTCAAAATGGGGATGCGATAATAAAGTGAAAAACTTATGCAGGTGATTCCCATGCCAAGACCAAGCGCCAATAGCCATGAACTCACTTCCGCAGGTGAAGCACCGGTCGCCGCGGCCGCTTGAAAGACAATCACCGCCGAACTGGTGAAGCCAACCATCACCGCAATAAAACCAGCGGTGATATTTGAGAGGGAAAATTTGTTAAGCATATTGTGAACTCGTTGGTAGAGGATGTTAAATGGATCCACTGCTCTCAGCTTACGGAGCCAGGAACCCGCAACTAACGGAGCCAGGAGCGTCAGCGACTGGTTATGAAAATTGTAAAATATATTTATAACCAGTCGCTGACGCTCCTGGCTCCGTAAGCTGAGAGTGTCAATAGACCCTAATCGTTATGTAAATTTAACCATTATTTTAATGTATTGATGATTTTATGTCCAGCCAAAAATGCCTCTATTTATACGTCACCACGGTCGGGAAAATTTTTGCTTCATCATAGATAAACTCAATATCACGATAACCCACTTCTGCAAGTTGCGCTCTGGTTTGTTCAGTGGAACGATAACATTGGAATTTAGCTTCGATAATATCGACAAAGATAATTTTTTGCAGCAATAAATCTTGCTGATTTATTTTGCTTAAATCCCATTCGCATTGTTGTGTGAGATGTGGAGGGAAAGTTAAAAAACTGGTGACTAATTTACCGCCTGGTTTTAATGCTTTATAGAATTGACGATATAACTCCGTGACTTTGCTATCATCTGGTTCATAAATATTTAAACCATTGCTGGAAATCAAATCAAACTCATTTTCAAAACTTAAATGCCACGCATCTTGCTGAATTAATTTTATGAATTTTGTTAAATTTTGTTTTTTTGCCAGGTCTTGCGCATCATTAAATGTATTTAAATCATAATCAATGCCGACAAGTTCAATATTACCGATGTTATGATAATCAAGATACAATAATTCACCCATCATGCCGCAGGGAATACAGGCTAATTTTGCATGGTCTTTTACTTGTTGTTGATTTTCTTTTAGAAAAATTTCAAAACGTTGTTGGGTTGCTAATAACACCGGTGACTTATCCAACAAAAATTTTTCTAATTTGCTTAAGGGTTCGCCACGATTATTTTTCCCTGTTTTGCGACCAAACCAAGGATGAGTAAGAAAATAATGCGTCCAGTAACCATTCACACCCTGGTTTTGTAAAAGATAGCGGCCTAAATCAAATTGAGTTAATTGATCAAGCAGATCTAGTTGCTGTGCAATCGTGCAATATGGTTTATCGCCTTGTTGTTTAATTCGCCCACTTATTTTTTTAGAAATTATATCAATTGTTTCTGGTGTAACTGCGTGTGATATTAATCGTTGTTGCTTCATGTTAGCTATAAACCTTAACACTCTCATCCAATTTACAGACATAATTCGCTTTATCCGTCATCGGCGCATAAGTTTGCGGATTTAATGCTTGATTGGTAAGGGTGAGATTATTATCGTCAGCAATCAGATAGCGACTAAAATCATATACTGGCGTATTTGGCAATCGCGGATCGTTCTGAGTGAAATGCATGATAGACGAAGCAATATGATTACCTGTCACTTGAATTTCATTAGGACTGAAAACACCTATGGTTTTTTCAATCATAGAATTTTTATCGCCGGTGCATTTTTGAAAATCAATTACGATGCGAATGAGTTTGCCATTGGTGATAGCAGACTGAATTTCAGTAAAATTATGTAATTGTTCAGCGAAACTTGTTGATACCATAAAACATGTTAAAGCAAAAGCAATGAAATAACGTAATGTTTGCATATTATTTATCCTAAAAAAATTAATCCAATGAATTTATTTGAGATAATTCCGATTCACCCATCCAATAACAAAGCAGTGGAGCTGGTATTCGCATAATTTTAGTATTTGGTAAATGTGTATCGAGCATACCAAAATCCTCTAATGATTTAGTAATCACATAGGCATATTCAATCGATTTTTTTTGACAAAGCTCAAGCAATCCTTTCAATTCTCTTGTGCCAGCATGGTGAGCACGATACTTTACTTCAAATGGAATTAATCGATTACCAACTTCAGCTATCAAATCAACCTCATGATTTTTAATGCCACGCCAATAACTAAATTGCACATCTTGGGAATAGTATCGCGCAAATAAGTGCTTAAATACAGCAGTTTCAGTGGCAACACCTAATGCTTCTGCACTATCCAAAATACTTTTTCCCTTAAGCAAAACAGCAGGAGCAATCGCAGCATCAGCCAAATATATCTTGTACTTGCCGCGCAATATATCTTTACCATAGCCAAAAGGTTGTAAACGATATATCAAATGTGACGCTTCGAATAATTCAATAAAATGTTGCGCGGTTGGCCTCTTTACTTCAAGGTTTTCACATAGCTCTGACATGTCAAGCAAACCACCATCGTGCATACATAGATACAAAAAAGTTTGCTCCAGATCAAGCACTCGGCGGACACCAAATAAAGCAGTCATATCTCGTTTCAATACTTTATCAATTATATCTTCGCGCAATAATCGTTGTGCATGGGTAATGCTTTCCACTTGGGCAGTTTGCGGAAATCCGCCTCTTACTAGATACTCGTGAAAATGACCTACGTACGATACAGCTAGTTCACCTACCCGATAAAATTCCTGTTGCGGCCAATTAAATAATTCACGCAGTGATTTGAGGGTTGGTAATTTGGGTAAAGCTAGAAAATTAGAAACTCTGGCAGTGTCCCATTCCGATAATTCTTGCAAATTGGTTGACATCATTTTATCAAAGAATGATTTGATATTTATATTTTTAAATTCCTTTAATTTCAGATATTCATAAAATGATAATGTTGTTAATCGAATAGTATGCCAGCGCCCCACTCCTGATTCTTGTTCGGAGTGTATTAGAGGCATTGCTGAACCAGTAAAAACAATTCTGCGATTTTTATCAAAATCAACATTGTGTTTGACCCATGTCCCTACATCATTTATAGATTGTGCCTCATCAAGAAGAAGGTATTCGGGTCCCGGGACTTTGGGCTCACGTTCACGCCAGGCATTGATAACAACATCAATACCAGCCATTTTTATTATTGGATGATCAAAGGTAGCATAAAGGATATTGGCAGATGGGATGCCAGTTTTTAATAATTTATCCACTAACTGCAATAATAAGGTTGTTTTCCCTACTTGTCTTGCCCCAGATAATAATACGGCTCGAGGGGCGGGAGGATTGTATACCCATGTAAATAATTCTGAGAATGAAGCCCGGTACCAGGTTACTAAATCAGGGATAGCTTCACCTCGCCACCACGGATTGAATTGAGAGAGAACCTTGATTAATTGAGCATTAGATGTTTCCATTGTTATATTATAACTAATAATGTTATTTAATACAAGTATACTTTAACTAATTAATGTATTTAGTGATCATGATTAAAAATCGTATTTTTCCTCACATCCATTCCGCCTGCTCATACCACTGACAAGTCAGCTTCACTCCCTCAGCCCAAGAAACTTGCGGCTGCCAGGCTAAATCACGTTGCGCATCGGTGCTATCACAGGTCCAAAATGGTTGGTAAAGTTCATTAAGTTTATCACGGGTCAACATCACACTCTTACGACGTATTCGACCATATTGTTCGACCATGAATGCAACCGATTGCATCACTAAGCGCGGCATGGTGATTTGTACCGAGTACGGCACGCCCAAAGCCGATTTTACTTCTGCTAACATTTCTTGCCAGCTGCGAATATGTCCATCATCAATATAATAACAACTGCCGCTAGCGACGCTTTGTTTAAGCGCTTTAATAACGGCAGCGGCAGCATCACTCGCGTAAATCACACTGAGACCATTTTCACGTTTAGTGGGAAATACACAACATCCCCATTTAGCTGCTTTAAAGATCGGGAGAATTTCTTTGTCGCGCGGTCCATAAATCATCGGAAAACGCAAAATAGTGATAGGTAATAAATCGGTAAATTCAGCGGCTTTTTGTTCTGCCAGCAGTTTACTTCGCCCGTAATGGCTAACTGGTTGCGCAGAGTTTGGTGAATCAGGTCGATGCGGTCTGCCAGGTGCTGCGGGACCTGCCGCGGCAAGCGTAGAAACCAACACAATGCGCTGCAAAGTATCTTGAAATTTTTTGGCAGCTTCTAATAATGCAACTGTCCCTTGCACATTCACTTGATAAAATTCGCTGGGATTTTTGGCTTTCGTTAAGGCCGCGCAATGGATAACAGCGTCTACACCGGTGAGTGATTGTTCTAATATTTCCGTATCGGTTAAATCACCGACCATTAACTCAACTTGAGACAAGGTACAAAGAAAACGGATATCTGAAGAAGCACGTACTAAACATCGTACTTGCCATCCTTGACATTGTAACTGTTCCACAATGTGCGACCCTAAAAATCCAGTCGCACCGGTTACCAAAACTTTCATGTTTATACCCATTTCGCCTCAAGATGCGATTTCTAGCGCCCATCTTGCGGCGAACTTGATCAATCGAAAAAGCTCGAAATAGAATAACTATTCCTGCGCTTTTTCTCAATCAGAACATGTGAACTACTCGCTGCTAAAGCAGCTAGCTTCCAATGTTGAGAAACAAACATTTTCTTTTTTGACGCTTCGTTGAGATTGCATAAATTGCGTTAGCTTTTTATGTCTTACTTCTCTCCACGTCCTATACTTGATTTCTCAAGCAACTCCGTCCCAGAGTGAAGTGAATATTATTAGAGGATAATGACAAAAGCAAGGAAAAACATTCGCTAACCCGCCTCTAAAGAACTCTAAAGAAACGGGATTGCGCTCACAAATTTGTTCAATTTCTTGCAATCTGGACGCTATAATTTCGCATCTTGAGGTGTAATGGGTATAGATAACTCTTTCTTATAGATACGATAAGTCTTATAAGCCTTACCATTCATAAATTTTAATCCGACGTTCATGGATTGATTATCTTCCAGCACCCATGAACATTCGGCGACTGGATATCCCAACTTTGGCACGGTTTGAAAAAATTGCATATAAATCAAAACCGGCAATTGTAAATGACGGAATTTTTGTTTTACCCCTAAGGCAATAAGTCGACCTTGATTAATGGATTTTTTAACTTTGGTATGCCAAAGCAGTTTTAATAATCCAGTTGGTAATAGTTTTCCGCTACGCATGTGGATCAATACTTGATTGAGATCCGGTAACCAAATGCCGAAGGCAGCCATTTCCCCTTTCACTTCTACGATAGGTACGGATTCTGGAATAATAATCGATTTCATTTCTTTGGCCATGTCAGCAAATTCATCATAATCTAAGGGCACAAATCCCCAATTTTTTTCCCAGGCATCATTGTAAATGGTGAATATTTGTTTAATTTCTTCTTTAAAATTTTTCATATTAAGATATCGAACCGTGATATCTTCCGATTTACGTAATTTTTCAATGCCAGCCAGTAAATGCGGATTAAAATTAGTGGTTCGTTGATCGACTAACCAAGCATTTAAATCCTTTGCTTTTTGATGGCCATTCGCTTCCACTAAAGTTTGATAATAAGCAGGATTTTGCGTCATCATAATAAATGGTGGATGTTCGAATGCAGAAATTTGTAAACCACAATCATGATTGGTGGAAGGACTCACTGGACCAAATACTTCGTTCATCTTATGTTGCCGTGCCCAGGTTTCTACTTGCTGAAATAAAGCAGCAGCAGTCGCCACATTATCTTCGCATTCAAAAAATCCCCAACCTACCGCTTTAACATTGTGATATTCATTATGGCGATTATTTAAAATGGCAGAAATTCGCCCTACCGGTTTATCGCCTCGATACGCTATCCAATTTTGCAATTTGGCATTCGCGTAAAAAGGATTTTTTTTGGTATCTAAATTTTTTTTCACTACCATGCGTAACGGCGGCACCCATAACGGATCATGGCCGTGTAATAGCCAAGGTATCTCGATAAAATCCTTATACTCACGTTTACTTGATACCGGAATAATGCGCAAGTTATTCTCCATAATGTCATGCTCCCATCGATTGCGTCCACAAATGCAGGTAATTTAACTTATTTTGTAAATAAAGATCTTTGGTATAAGATCTTCTTACTTTGCCACTGGTGGTTTTTTTTAACGATTTCGCTGGCACTAAACCAACATGATGTAATGGCAAACCAAATTCTTTTGATACCGCTTCAATAATCATATTAATAATTTTATCTTGATGTTCCTGCCAAGAAGGATCCTTCACTTCAGCTAATAACACCAAACGTTCAAAATTTTCATCATTCACTGAAAAGGCCACTGAACAACCAGTGCGAATCCAATTTGGCATGGTTTCATCAATGCAGCGTTCAATATCTTGCGGATAATATTTTTTACCGCGCACGATAATGACATCTTTGATGCGGCCGCAAATAGTTAATTTTCCATCTTTCATAAATCCTAAATCACCACTGCGAAGATAAGGGCCTGCACCGCTTGCTAAATGTGCCTTAAAAATATCGGCGGTTAAGGTGGGTTGACGCCAATAACCTTGCGCCACACTGGGACCGGCAATCCAAATTTCACCAATTTTTTCATCACCGCATAGTTCTTTAGTTTCTGGATTTACAATAATGACTTGATGATCTGGAATGATTTGACCACAGCAGATGATGGATTGAGCGGTAGGCAAAGCAGAATCAACAAAGGTTAGTTGATTTTTTTGCAAGTCCTCTTTATCGATTTGCAAAGTAGTATAATGTTCGTGGGTTAATGTACCAGCAATAAATAAGGTGCCTTCTGCCAAACCATAACAAGGTTTTAACATACCCGATTTAAAACCGCAGTTACCAAATGTTTTAGTAAATCGATCAATCGTTGAATCACGCACTGGTTCTGCACCACTCATTAAAACTTTTAATGAGGATAAATCCAATTTTAGTTTATCGCTGTCGCTAACTCTTTTTACACATAAATCATAAGCAAAATTCGGCGCGACACTGCAGGTTGCTTTATAATGAGTGATCATCTGTAACCAGTGCGCAGGATTTTTCAAAAATGCCATGGGACTGGTTAAATGACTGGTAAACCCAATAAACATCGGCTTTAATATGCCACCAATTAAGCCCATATCGTGATACGGCGGCAACCAGCTAACACAATGATCATCAGGGCCAAGAGTATAAAATTTATATGAACCCGCTAAATTACTTAGCAAATTGGCATGACTTACCATGACACCTTTGGGTGCCCCCGTTGAACCAGAAGTATATTGCAGAAAAGCAATATCTTGCGGGTCAACTGCGGAAGCATTAATCGGTTCTTTAATTTGCTGGAGTAAATTATCGGTTGCCAACCAAGGAAATTCATCTAAGCCAGCTTTCGATAGCTCAGCTACATATTGATATTTTTTTCCTAACGCATTTTTTATAACAACATTCAACATGGGAATTTTTAATACCTTTTTCGCAAAATTAAGTTGCGAAACCTTGCTGAGATATTCTTTGGTAGTCAGACATAAACTTGGCTCGGCATTGTGAGTGATATGCAATAATTTTTCAGCAAGGTCCGGCGTTACCGGCGGATAACAAAGCACTGCCATGGTTCCGGTATACATACAAGCAAAAAAGGCGGCAATTAATTCGATGCCGGGAGGATAAATTAATAATATTCGATCGCCGTGTTTAGCATTTTTTTGAATTAATGCAGCAATGACTTTTGCTTTTATCTCAAGTTCACGATAAGTTATTTTTAATTCCTGATTATCATCAGTAGTAAAGGTGTAAGCGATATGATTAGGTCTAATTTGTGAATTATAATCTAGCATTTCGCCTAAATTCTTAAATTTTTCCATGGATCATTCTCCAATTATTAATTCTTATGATGTTACTTTTGGATTAACCATCGTACGGTAGTTACGAATTATCGCCTGTGCGGTGTAATGAATTTGTTCTTCAGTATGCAAACAATTTATAAAGAAGCGCAACCGTGCTGTCCCTTTTTTCACGGCAGGATAAATAATCGGCAAAGTATAAATGGCTTCATCTATCAGTTGTTGACTGAGTGACATGGCTAGACGCTCATCACCGACAATCACTGGAATAATGGGGCTACCCAAACTATCGCCAGTGGGTATTTGCGCCTCTTTTAATAACGTTAATAATAATTGACTGCGATGATGCAACGTTTGCAGACGATGAGTTTCTTTGCCCATCAATTCAATTGCCGACAAAGCAGCGGCTGTGTTCGCGGGTGAAATGCCTGCTGAAAAAATAAATTCATTAGAACCATATTTAATGCTATCGATAAGTGCTTGTTTACCTGCGATGTAACCGCCGCAACTAGCAAAGGCTTTGCTTAAGGTTCCCATCCAAATTTCAACATCGCTGGCATCAATTCCGGCATGTTCACGCATGCCCGCGCCATGTTCACCCAAGGTACCGATGGAGTGTGCTTCATCAATCATCAAATGAGCATGATATTGTTTTTTTAAGGCGATTAATTTTTTGATGTCAGGCATGTCACCATCCATGCTAAAGACACCTTCCGATACAATTAATACCTGACGGAATTGGGCGCGATGTTCTTGCAATAAACTTTCTAGAGCTGCGTAATCATTATGGGGAAACATAATTCGGTTGGCACCAGAATAAAGCGCGCCTTGGACGATGCTATTGTGAATATAAGCATCATGCAGAATTAAATCACCCGTGCCGTAAAAATGCGTGATAGCGGCCACATTCGTGGTATATCCGGCTGAAAAAACAATCGCATCATCCGTACCAATTAAATTGGCGATCGCTTTTTCTAGCTGAGCATGAATAGGTTTTTCACCCGAAGCTAAACGACTAGCGGAAACCGAAGTCCCATATTCTCTTACTGCTGCAATCACCGCTTCGGTGACCGCAGGGTGGCCCGATAAGCCCAAGTAATTATAGCCAGAATAATTGATATGTTCTTTACCCTGCACGAGGGTAACGTTAGAAGAAATGCCTTCATGAACATTAAAATAAATCAGTTTCGCGGTATTTTTTAGATCATCATCGGCGTTACTTTGCGCCGTGTTTTGCTGTTCTGCTATGTAGGTAGCGAGATCGGCTAAAGAAGCCATTTCATATAAAGCATTCAAATCACAAACCACACCGTATCGCTTTTCCACATCGCCTAAAAATTCAGCGATGACGACAGAGTCAAAACCAAAATAGAAAAATGAAGACGACGTCACATTAACCTGATCAGTAGGAATTTTCAGATGCTGTGAGATCCATTGGACTAACCAATCTTTAATTGAAGCTGTGGCGTCCACTTGAACAGGAGAAACATCCTTTTTCGCGAACATTCATATAACCTTTTTTTAGTAGTTTCTTGGGTTCAGATAAAATACTGATAAATTGCTCGAGTTGCAAGCCTCGGATGCATAGTGGTTGTTCATCGACCATTTTGCTCCTAATCTGTAAATTTTTCTCTTATTGAATAATCATAAATAAAAAGATACCCTTAGGGGCTGTTGCTCCATGACAATTTATAAATTAACCGGTGTCATGCCAGCGAAGGCTGGCATCCAGTATATAATTTGATCTGGATGCCAGCCTTCGCTGGCATGACAGTCTAGTTCTGCTGGATTTCAGAGAACATACGCTGTCATAAATTATTTTTGTCATGTACAGAGGGTCTGTTGATATGCAGACCCAAACGCTTCCAAATCATTAGTAATAAATAATTAAGGAACATGAGGATTAAGATGATTTCCAAGGAATCTTTATTTAAAGTTATTTCGCACAAACCGCAAACCACACAATTATTTGAAAATCCAGTGCTAGAGCGGCTTAGCCATATTGAACCGCATACTCCTATCTATGTTTTTATACCTATCATTCTACTGTTTGGTTTTTTAAGTTTTCAACATTGTTCGATCAGTGTTTCACTGGCTGGTATAGCAATTGGACTTTTTTTGTGGACTTTTATGGAATATGGCATCCACCGCTTTCTATTTCATTATCATCCTTCCAGCGATATAGGCGTCAGAATGGTATTTATGGTACACAGCGTGCACCACGCTTATCCTCGCGACAGCACTCGCTTAGTCATGCCATTAATAGCCAGCATTCCTGCTACGCTACTTTTTTATTACCTTTTTCATTGGTTGTTAGGGAATTACTGCTTTTCTGTGCTCACTGGTATGCTTTCCGGCTATTTATTCTACGATTTGTTACATTACTCCATTCATCATTTTAATTGGAATAATCGTTACTTCAAATACATGAAAAAAGCCCATCTTAATCATCATTACATGGATACGAATGCGGGTTTCGGTGTGACCTCACCGTTATGGGATTATATTTTTAGCACGGTACAAAACTATAATAATGGCTGGTATAACTTTCTAAAAAGAATTTTAACTACTCAACGTACATTTTTGCGTACCGCTACCCACTCTACTCGATTGTTTTACATCGCGACCTTCATTACTCTAGTACTCTTATTGAGCGTTACTCCTTCCTTTTTACATTTTATTCAGCAACGCCCTACATCCATTACGCTAAATGATCCTTTACTTGCGCTATTTCCTCCTATTCCGCTAAATTTAACGCTAGCAACGATTTTTTTCTCTGATCTGCCATTATTGTTTGCGCTGTTATGGTTATTAAATTATCCAGAATTTTTATTGAAAGGCATGGTGGCTTATATATTGATGCTCAGTACGCGTTTGGTTTGCATGTATTTAGTACCTTTTAACGCACCGGCAGAAACCATTCCATTATTGGACCCGATTATTTACGGACATAGTATTATCACCAAAGATTTATTTTTCTCGGGGCATATGGCAACGTTGATGCTTTGCTATCTGGCGGTAAAAAATTCAGCTTTGCGAATTATGTTTGTGTTTTCTATTATTTTTACCGCAGCATTACTTATTTTACAGCATCAACATTACAGCATTGATTTGCTGATTGCGCCTTACATTAGTATTGCGTGTTATGTGATGGCCAGCAAGTTATGTGATCGCTTACCTACGACTACCGGCCGCTAACTGACGTACGGGTTCCGATGTGGATACCGTCACAGCTGCGTTAGCAGGAATTCTATGCACGGGAGCAGGATCTCGATTCGTTGCTGCCAATGAGGGTATAGGCTTAAATTCAGCCTGCCTTTCCATCTTGACTGTTCTCGCTATGCTCGTTGTAGAAGTTCCATTGGTGATTGCTTTGGTATTAGTATTTGCTAATGAAGATGGATACTTATCAGCCTCCGCGTCATCACTCATACAGCAGCACTTATAAATACTGGCACATACCAGCGGTATAGACAGTGCGCCAGAATAAATACCGAACATACTTGCGAAAATTTTAACTGCTGAAAACCCTATTAAAAATGGTAAAAATTGTGCGCCAGGTACAAAGGTGGAAATCGCAGCCCCTACCAATGCTAAACTTGTTAAAATTAATAAGGTTAATTTAGGATGGTTAACACACAATTGGATGAGTCGCTTAGCGTATGATTCTGTGGGACGGGCGACTGAGGTTTCTGATCCCGTAGCAAGTAATGGTTCCTTGAGCCCAGCATTATGCGTTGGAATTGAAATTGCTATTACATCGGTTGACGTTGAGGCAGCAGTTTCCGCTGAATCTGTCATTGCGAGTCCGGTGTTTTGTACCGGAGGTGGCAATCCAACGTTTATGCTACTTGGATCGGCACTGCCAAGCGTTTCGCGGCCTCGCGATGACAATCCGTTGCCTTCAGCAGCTGATTTAAAAACTTCGAATCGTTGATTCGCTTTTTTAATTTCGCTACACAGAAACTGATAGACAGCTTGACATGCATGGCTATCTTTAAATAAATCATAGTTCGTACTACGACCCAAAATAACCTGTGCTGTTGGCTGATGTACAGCTGGAACTAAATTGACTAATTGCTGATAAAAATCACCGTTAGCTGATCGCGTGTCAGAATAAATCATTACCGTCGCACCAAAACTAAGCGCCTGTAATAGCGATTGTGTACCAGCGCTATCAATAGAAAATATTCCTCCTTTTTCCTTCATAGTCTGCAGTACTTTAAAAAAGTCTTGCTGTTGAGGTAAACGATTGTTTGGAAAATTATCGCAGAAATCAATCTTAATTGAATATTCATTTGCAATGTCTAAAAATAACTGCCTTGCCTGGTTCTCCCACCTATTATTCGATTCAAATCCGAGGGCAATTACCATAATAGATGCACTATTATTTTTTTTACCCGCATCCGCTACTTGACGAAAATATTCACGTAAATATTTTTCAGCTCGAGGCAAACATTTGTTGCGGCCATTGCTGGGAAGAAAATCTTCTATAAAACGATGGCGTATCAAGCCGTAACAGTCAACAGGAACATCAAATGTAGAGGATGTTAATTTAAATGGTGGCATACCAATATTGAATTCAAAACGCGTATCGACTCCTGAATGCAATAATCTAAATTGATACGGAGAATTATGATGGCTAAAAATATGCTTACCCTGGTCTAATGCTTTTTGAAAATTTTGAATTTTTTCTTCAAATGCAAGGTGAGGAGGGACAATATGATAAACATATTTTATGTTGGTAAATTTATACGTTTGAACTAAACTATTTATGAGGGGCAACATCCCATGTGCAGTTAAACCACATCCCGTAAAGAAAACCGTATCGCATGTTGCATTGGGTTTAGGCTGATCAAGAAAATTGAATACCACCCAAAAAAGCTGATTAGTATATTCAGCCCGAACATAGGGAACATTAGGAAACTGTGAACTAATGTGATTGGCGATATCGTAACATCCGCTCGGTTGAAAGCCGCACAATCCTATTCCTAATACTCGGCCTTCTCGAGCTGCTTGGCTAAATTCCAATGCCATCGCTGGCAGAGGAGGCTCCAGTTTAACTACCGGGTTAGTTAAGCCGGAAGTATCTTCTTTACTTTCGTTTACGTTACGTATAGATAATGACATTTTTCACTCTCTCGCTCACTTAGTTTTATGTTATTTAAGT
>Ga0207159_1015_pt1 | contig 46389 bp, 32 predicted proteins | sample Alteio_BWMinHeat_23_FD_153511 | JGI IMG/M metagenome (GOLD analysis project Ga0207159, IMG submission 153511) | Enriched cells from forest soil in Barre Woods Harvard Forest LTER site, Petersham, Massachusetts, United States -... | ecosystem: Environmental > Terrestrial > Soil > Temperate forest >... | reverse complement strand
GTTGGAGTGCGGCGCTCTGCGCCGCCTTCGGTCTAGCGGGAAATGCTGACTTAAACATACTCCATCCCCTAATTCCGAATCCACCCACATGTGAGAGAAAAAGATGCAACTAGTTCAATATTAGTTTAATACGATTATCACAAGGGAAAACAGCTTGACAAAATGAATAAAAATTCCTTTCTAGTGCTTGCCTTTTGATACAGAATAAGATAAGATATCGGCTTACAGAGAAAATAGCTTTCAAGATATACTCTGAGGCTTGATCACCATGAGCGCTGTGCCAAAAAAAAAGTTGTGTTGGAATTGCGATGGGAACGTGTCCATTGCCATGGACAACTGTCCCTACTGCGGCGTCTATTTACAACCTGAAGAGGAAAGAACCTTTTGGAACACCTCTTCTTCGCAGAAGACCCAAGATCTTCCCGCTCCTGTTTACAAGATCCATGAGCCCGAAGAGCAGGTTGAGGAGGCCTCTCTTGAGACTGAAGTCGAAGAGGAAGCTCCTGTTTCAGAAACTCTGTTCTCCTTTGCAAAGATCAAGCAAGATACCTTTGCAGCACTCTTTTTGATGAGTGGGTCGCTTTTCTTTTTGTTTTCCGTCCTTCTACTTCTGTTTTCACAAGATGGAAAACTCACTTTAGAGTGGAGCGGAGACCTTTGGATCTATTTTCTTATCGTCAGTACCCCCCTCCTTTATTTTGGTTGGAAATCCCTTCAGAAAATTGAGACATAGAATTTAAGGCGGCGCTCCGAGAGAAAAATAGGAAAACACACCTCTTTGTGCCGCCCTTACAGGGCTTAGGGCTACATTCTGCCTACCCAGGCCTCACGGCCTGGGCTATCCTCTTCCGACCCTTCGGGTCTATCTATACCATTGTATATTTATTAAAACATGTTGGTTTTAAGCAACCTACAAAGATCCTTCATTGGATCTTCCTAGGCCCGAAGGGTCGAAAGAGGATAGCCCAGGCCGTGAGGCCTGGGACGGATCGGAACAATATTTGAGCCTTGAAAGGGCGGCAGAAAGGTCTCTTCGCCTATTTTTTCACAGCCTCTCCGCGCAGCCTTTTATTTGAGAAGCGTCTAAAAAAAACGGTAGAAACTGTGGTCCGCCAGGTCTAAGAGCTCTTTACCCCCGCGCCTATCCCCATAGGCATACAACTCATACAGACTTTTGGGGTCTAATAACTCAATCAAGCGGCGGTTGTTCCCTTCACTTTACCTGTGACCATCATGACCCCAAAATCTTCCTAGATGCGAAATCCTACTAAAACCTCAGTGTTAGGAAGGAGAACTTTTAATCGATGTTTTATGTGTTTAACATTTTCTCGAGTATGAATGACTAACTGTCTTAGATTTTGAAATCGTGCAAATAGTTCAATGCTTTCATCATCGGGGAGTGAAGCAGGAAAATCAATATATAATTTTTCTAAACGGGAAAGTCGGGAAAGGCTTTCTAAAGTTTCATAAGCGCAATCGAAGTAGTAGCTGAATGTAATTTCTCTTAAATTCGGGAATGACTCAGGAAAATTAATACCTTTTACATTTCCCTCAATGTACAGTGAATCTAAATTCGGCAAATGAGTGAAAGACAATACCTTTCCAAATACCGGACCGTCTACCCATATCGCTTCTAATTGGAAATTCTTGCTTAACCCCATATCGTCAACCGCATCTTTAACATTTTCTCCTGGTCTTAAAAATAACATTTTTAACTCAGGAAAATCATGGGTAAAATCAAGAGTCTCTATATTTTTTTCAACACCCAGAGCATATTGACTCATGCCTCTATTATCTATATCCGCGTGGATTGAGATAGTTAATAAGAATAGTGTAATGCTGATTATTTTAAGTATATTTTTCATAAAAAACTCCTTTTTGATCCCCCATTCTACCAAATATTATTAATTAGAGCAATGGTCTTTGGAGTTTTTGATCATCCTGTTAAATTTTTTTGCGTCTTGGAGTTTTGCGCCGGATCTTTGCGGCTCTGAGCCTTTGCGTCTTTGCGTTTAATTTTTTCACGACCTCAGAGCGCCGCACTCTGCGCCGCCTTTTATTTGAGAAGCGTCTAAAAAAACCGATAGAATCCATGGTTGGCCAGGTCTAAGAGCTCTTTATCCCCAAGGCTATCCCCATAGGCATATAACTCATATTGACTTTTGGGGCCTAGTAACTCAATCAAGCGGCGCTTTTTCTCCGGGCCCCAGCAGTTGATTCCCTTCACATTACCTGTGACCATCCCATTAGCTACATCCAATTCTGAGCAGATCAGATCATCAAATCCCTGACACTGAGCCCATGGCATTAAGTAGACATCGATACTGGCGCTAATCAGGATACAACGATGTCCTTGTTGCTGGTGCCATTTTAATCGCTCAAGGGCTTGGAGACGAACATAGCGATCCAAGCAGCTGTTTGCATAGTCGCTTCCAAGCTTTTGGAGGTTGGGGAGTGTCATTCCTTTAAAAAAGGCGATAAGGATCTTCTCTTTGGTTTTTTGACGGGAGATCATCTTGAACAAAAAACCCAGAAGCCACGGAGTCAACAAGAACAGTTTCCAACATGTCTTCCAAGGGCCAGCCATATAAAATAAAAAAGGCACTAGCGAATCACGTGTGGTCATGGTATTGTCGAAATCGAAGACCGCAACGGTAGGAATCGTATTCATAGAATTGATTATGCTTGATCTCTCATTTTCCATCGATATGAAAGCCTTGGCCCTTCTTGTTGGGTTCCTTGTGCTGGTCTTTCTGATTGGTAAGGCACTCTCGCATCGGGTCGTTCCTCATCTCTATTTTTCTCAGCTTTCGACCTTAACTCCAGACCAACCCTCTGGTCGAGGATATTGGGTCCATTTATCTTCTAGGCTTATGCCAGGGGCTATTTTACTCTTTGCATTGGCATTTCTTGATCCTCACTTCCTCTATCACAAAGCAACAGATGACCAGCATCCTTTAGGAAGTGCTGAACCCAAAGAGGGAATTGGGATCTATTTTGATTTGGATCGATCGGGTTCAATGAAAGAGAAAGTCGAGGCAATGAATTCGGACGGCCGATGGGAGTCGATCTCTAAGATTGACGTTCTGAAGCAAGTCACGCATCAGTTTATCGCAAGCCACAAAGATGATCTCATTGGATTGATTGCCTTTGCGCGAGTTCCAGAGGTCCTTGCCCCGCTGACCTTTGATAAAGAGATGCTTTATTCACAGCTTAATGACTTAATGGTTGTTAAAAAAGAGGAAGACGATGGGACAGCCATTGGTTATGCCATGTACAAAACAGCGCATCTGATTGCAGCCACCCGCCATTTTGGTCAGGAACTGAACAAAGATGAAAAAGCTGCGTATGATATGAAGGGGGCGATCATCATCGTCGTCACAGATGGTCTTCAATATCCGAGTCCATTGGATAAAGGGAATCGGCTGAGAACACTATCGCTTGAAGACGCTGCAGACTATGCCAAGAGCCAAGGGATTAAGGTTTATATCATCAATGTGGATCCACAGTTTGAGTCGAATGAGGAGTTAGCACCCCATCGAAGGCTGATGGAGAGGATTACTCAGGAGACAGGAGGCCAACTCTTTTTAGTCAACGAGCATCAAAATCTGGCTGATATTTATAAGACTATAGACAAACTGGAAAAAACAGCTCTCTTTGCTGTCTCCGCAACGAAGATAGCCACTCCTCCCCACCAGTTCTCTCTCTATCCCTTTTTGATTGCTCTGGGGATGGTGCTGTTTTTGAGTGCCTTCGTCCTGGATTCGACGGTATTGCGTAAGGTGCCTTGAATCGCCTGTTTCTTCTGAAAAATGGTATTATCAGGAGTTAACGCATCGTTCATAATGGATTCCTGAGTGAAAGATCAAAACAAAATCGGGTGAATCTCTATTGAAAACTTCTTGTCTGACGTGATAGGCCCCTTCAGCATACTCACAGATCATAATTTTCTTTCCAAATAGATAAGCTGCCATTTCAATTTCATGATCGGAAAGATAATAACTCGTATCGATGAAAGCTTCCAAATATCCTCTACGAAGTGCTTGATCTTCCAAAAGGTCCCTAACATCATTGTCAATAAAATCTTTGAGATCTCTTTCTAATAATGAGTGATAAATTCTTTTTCCGGTCTCAGTTCGTTCAAAAATCAAACTTCCTTCATGATTTGGTATTTCGTTCCCTCGTTTTTGTCGATGGAATTCTCGGAGGAGTGAGTAGAGGTTTTTTGTATAAAGAGAATGAACTGTCTCATTGGTCAGCATTGTTTCTAATTTGGTAATAAAGGCCATTTTGGCTTCAATGTCGATGTCTATATTCTGTTGTTGATTTGCACATTGATAAACGAATTGTCCATTAATTTCAGAGCCTAGAATGGCGTGCAGGGAACAAGAACCATATCCACGGGTGTTTTTTGGTTTCCAAACTGTGCCATCTTCCAGAGTGATCTTCTCATCGCGAAAATGATTTCGCATTGGATTATTGGAGGTATTGCCGATATTATCCGAGAAACCCTTCCAAAAATCGTGGTTGAAGGGGTTTTCTCTTTGGAAGGGCTCTTTTCCGTTATTGGATTTTAACGATTCTTTTTTTTCGTCTGAAGGGAGTGTTTCGTTGGAGAGAGATCTTTGCGGACTTTCAATTCTATTGAATATTTCTGACCATGGCAGAAGAGGAAGGGCTTCCTCTTGTTTCTTTCCTAAGATATGATCCATGCCCTTTGACAACTTGATGCTAGTAATATTGTCTAGATATGTGATGAGTCCTGCACCAGATGAATTGAGATAATGCTTCCAAAAGCTCTGGTGAACATCATAAAGTCGATTGATTTCCCTTCTTAGTTTATCCTCAGAGTCCTGAAGGTTGTGCTTTCTTTTCGCCTCGATTTCCTGAAATATCTCATTTAGATTAATCGAATCATTGAAGAGTGCATTGAGCACTTTTATTACATCATTTGCTTCCAACCCATTCAATTGACTATCAACTGAAAAAGAGCTAATCAGCTCCTCACTAGCTTGAAAAAAATGAAGCGTCCAATAGATCTTCATTTGTTCGATGATTCTTTTTCCCGCTTCCTTGAATATTTCTGTCCACTGTGAAGTTGTATTTTCTTGTTCCTGCAACAGTTTTAAGACCCTTTTTGCAATAGAAGCATCCTCCGGAGACAGATCGCTGAAATCTTGTTTTATCTTAGACTTGTCAATAACTTTTCTATTGATTAACTCGGATGAGAACTTCCTAAACACCCCCTCGCCTTGAGTTAATAATATCTTAAAATTTCCAAGCAGGGAATAAAATTGCTTAACGAGATTGAAACAATCGCGTTGGATGTGCACTGTGGATATGCGTTGCTGCTTGGTTCCAAGTTCTGTTTGTTGTCTTTTTTGATTGAGGTGATGTAATATTTTTTCTTTAACTTTCTCATTGATCTCAGTCACAACATAGCCAAGCTTAGCCGCCGATAGAATCATAATTGAGGAACCAGCTTGCCCTCGCCTTCCGGCTCTTCCACGTGCTTGTTGTTCCGTACGGTCAGAATCGGGATAGAAGAGCAAGACAACATGCAATCCTTTTTCTACGCAATTTGGATGTAGAATGATGTCAGTGCCTCGACCTGCGTTGTTTGTCGCAATTGTGACAGCCCCAGAGGAACCAGCGACTTCTAAGATCTCTCTTTCATCTTTTTGTTGCAATTCGTTGTATAGTTCAAAGGAGACTCCTTCTTTTTTCAGACGAGTGGCGACTTCTTCACTTTCACGTATGGTCTCGCAAAGAAGAAGAATGGGACGCTTCTCTTTTCTGGTTGTGAAGACTTCTTTGACAATCTCATTCAAATGCTCCTCATTGGAAGCCAAAATTTTGGTACGCTGGTCGTCTCTCTTAGATTTAGTGTGGGTGGGGACATCAAAAGAATCAATCTTATAAGTGTCTTTCAACTCTTGACGAGGGATCTTAGATCCTAGGGTACCCGTAAGGCCATAGATTTCGGTGTAAAATGGGTAAAAAACGGATGCATTAAGTGAAATAGGAGTTAGAGTTTCTTGACTTACTTCTATATCGTGTTTGACTTCTGCAAACGCATGTAAGCTGTGACCCCAACGACTAGAATATTGAACCTTCCCCGTATTTTTTCTATCGACAATGAAAACCTGTTTAGTCTTTTTCCCTTTAAAATTCTCTCTTTCTTCTATCGTATAATCGACCTTTTCATGCATTTTAAAATAAACTTGATGAGCCGACAGAATCCAATTTTTTAAGTTGTCTTCAGACAGGTTTTGGACAAAATTGACGAAACGCCCACCCCTGAACTCCCGCAAGAATGTTTTGAGGTCATTTATTGTGCTTTCGTGTTGGAGCTTTTCGTCATCGTCTTCTCGGAAGTGCTTTTTTACAAACTCAAGTATTGGCTCATAAACCCAATCCACGCTGAAAGGGGAGGGAATAGATAATCTTGTACCATTTAATCCGGTATCAAGAGTGAGATTATCAACCTCATCGATGATGACACAATTAAAGGGAGATGAAAACAGTTTGGTGAAATCAAGCATCTGTTCCATCAAAGCAAATTGAAAATCCGAACCCACCCCATAAAGGATGTCAGCATTAAACTGATCCTTTTCTGGGTGATGATCGCAGATATGAGATGTCTTAATACCAAATGCGCTGAAGAACTGTGCATGGGTCGATTGATCGCGTATTGAAAGGCTTGGGGAGGAAGAAACAATATGAACATTTTTCCCCTGCATCTTTAATACAAAGGCCAATAAAGTTTGGGTAAATGTCTTTCCTTCACCAGTCTTGATCTGTGCAAAGCTCCCGTTGTTATCGCTTTTTTTATTAGCTAAGAGAGCAAGTACGGATAATATTTGTGTGCTATTGGGATACTTTCCAGCAAACTGAATCCGAATGGCCAAACGACCAATAGCAATCATTTTTAGAAGGGCTTCCTCATTGAGTTGGGAACCATTTTGAGTGCGCAAATTACCTGCTATAAAGACTAATTGGTTTAAGCTATATCGTTTCAACTCTTGACAATAGCGTTGAACGAGTGCAAATTGGTTCTTTATCAGAGATAAGTTTTCTAAGCTGATCGGGAACATGACGTTGGGGTCATTCTTCCCTTGAAAGCGCTCAAACAGGAGTTCGATTTCTTCATTTGTTTCAGATGGGAGCTTAGCAAAAGGAATCAGCTTCTGAATAGATCCTAAAAATTGGTTCAGGGTGCTACTGGATGGTAAATACGCAAACAGTTCTAAACGAGGTGAAATTTCCCCATGATTTGGAAATAAAAAATTGATCGTTTTGCAGCATTCCAGCACTAAATGGAGAGGCGCGTAGGAACGGTTGATGACTCCTGTACAAAAATCATTGAAAGTCTTTATTCCACAGTTTTCTAGAAGAGACGCTGTCTCTTCTAGCAAGATCTGTAGATCTTTGAATAGAAGAGGAGGATCATTCTCAATCGAACTGGTGGTCAAAAGTATAAGTTTGATCAACAGTGCTTTTTGGTTTTTTGGAAATCTCTCATCATTCTGAATTAGGTTAAAGAATTTATTATATGTCCCCATGGGCAAACGGTTGTCATCTGGCAAAGAAGAAAGGTATTGGATACATGCTGACTTGAGATCAGATGCAGACAAGGTGCTTTTAAGTAAATCCTCTAGATTGGTTGATACAATGGGTGTTGTTTGACTACGCACCACAATCTCTTTTGATTTCGCCAAAAAATAGGAACCAAGGCTGGTAGGATTATTTTTGAAGTGGGAAAGGATATCATCTTTATCTTCTTCGTGAATAGGTAAATTCAGTAGATGGGGGAGATCGGATTGATTGGCTCCGCTAACGATATCTTTGAAGATGTCTATGATTTTATAGAGCGTTTGAGTGGGATGATACTCACTTTTTTTCGTTGAGATATAGTTGAAAAAGGCATTTCCAGCTCCTCTATCACATATCGACCATAACTTTTGAAGTGGTTCTTTTGGACAACCTTCTTTCCAGAGTATTTTTTCTAAAAATAGGTTGAGGGTAGTTTGAACACGGTCACTATTGGATTTCTTGGCGATGTCCAATACAAGACGAGCTTTTTCTATATTTTCTTTGGTATACCTTGTGAGAAGGCATCCTTTAATATATTCTTGAACACGGCTTCCTAATTGATGAAAAGCTTTTTGCTGGCTATCTAATAGGTAAGTATCAAAATTAACGGAGAATTGCTTATCAGTTTTATTAACCATTTGATAGTTCTTATTTAGGATAGGAACGTTGAAAGTTGTTCAGGGTGTTCCTTTAGCTGCGAGAGAACATCATTTATATCATTTTCACGAGAAGGCAGATTCAACAGGTTAGAGATATTCGAGGGGTCTGAGTGTTGGACAATATCATAAAAGCTGTCGATAATTTTAATGAGTGCTTGAGATTGATAGCTATCCTCATTTATAGGAGCAACATATTTCAAAAAGGCAGCACCGACCCCCTTCTCGAAAATTTCCCATATCTTTTGAAGAAGATCCTGGGGACAATGTAGCTCCAGAATCAATTTTTCGAAAACTTGATTAACTGCACCTTGTAACAGGTCTCCGCTACATTTTTTTTCAATATCCAAGATGAGGCGAGCCTTTGAAACTTTTTCTTTGCTGTAGCCATTTAGAATATTCTCTTTAATATACTCTTGAACGTGAGTTCCGAGGCGATTGAAAGCCCTCTGTTGGCTTTCAGATAAATAAGTTTCAAAACAAATTAAGAACTCGTTGCGATAGGCTTTTCCTCCTTTCGAAAATACTTTGTTAAGATATTCTGAATCTTGAGACCTGTCTGTTTCTTCATATATATTGATATTATCTCGTTTAGCAAGCAGGGCATATTTAATAAAGCAATCGAATAAGGGCCCTCTGCGTTCGAGAAAGCGAACTCTTTCTTTCCATTCAAATTCGATTGTTGATTTTTCTATACTTAAAAGAGTTGAACGTGCGATGGGGTCATTGGGGTTTTGTTGTAGTCTCTGGATATCTCTCGGATCGCCACTATAACCATTCGCTATATATCTTCCGTTTACTTTTAGTTCGTCTACAAATACCTGAAACAGTTCAGGCCTATTCATGATAAATTTATCCAATATTTTTGTTCTCTTTTTTAGCTGCGGAATTTCGCGCTCGAAAATAATACACTCTTCGCGTGATTGACGCACGATGCGACTTTCTTTTTGAAACACCTCAAAAATATCACTAATACCCATCTTAACAAGATCCACAAGGACTTGAAGAGTGTTCTGATACCATCCAGAAGAATTAATATAGCTCCAAAAATGGGAAAAGGATCCTGCTGGATTCTCTCTTTCTGCTTCAGGAAGAGGTTGATTATTCGACTCCCCTCGATTCAATTCAAAATATGGGGTAAGAGCTTGAGAGATAGACTCTGGAGAATTACTGTTAATCATCATCTTTTCCTTGATGCTCGGGTTTTTTACCTTATTTTATTTGTGCGTATTGACTTAAGAGGTGGTCCACTGACTCCCCATCTGGACCCTTGAGAACAAGATTAGGGAAGATACTGCGGAAAAGTTGCCCCAATTCCCTAAGTTGATGCAATTTATCAATGTTAAATTGATTCTCTTCCTTTAACTCCTTTAGACTATCAATTAATGGAATGACCGCATCCTGTACTTTACTAATCATTTGACCAAATCGTTTTTTTTCAAAAGAATCGATTGATTGTAACCATTTAATTCGCTGCATCGACCCTTCACGGCGTACATAAACCCCACGAGAAGTACTACTCCCAAGTAATCCGATCCCTCCCCCTACTAGTGCTCCAACTCCACCACCGACAGGCCCACCAACACATGTTCCTAATAGGATTCCACCACCGTAGTACCAGAAATTCCTGTTGTTAAGCGATTCAATTTTTTGTTTATCTTTTTCTGTAGCCAACTTCATTTCAGTTTCATACCATAACATCTCGTTCTTAAATTCGGAATCCAAATCATGGACCAATGTAGAATATAGTGGATTGTAGTTGAGTCCAGCCATGCGTGATGGTTGCCAAAGGTTTTTCTGCATGATTAACATGACGTGATGATAATTCATTGTCTCACGCTCTGTTGAAGTAAGCAAAACAGGGTAGTCAATCCAGGATTGCTTGCATTGTTCGACCAACTCAAGATTTTTCCCATCGACCTGGTATCCCACTGTATTATAGACCGTCTTAGATACTAACCAACTCATAATAAAAACCTCTAAATATCTAACTTGTAAGTAACTGTAATAGATTTCCCTTTTTAGGAAAATCATTTTTTCTTATCAATTCCGTTAGGGAAATTCCCGTCTTAGTTTTCACAGCACGATTGGCTCCAGCCTGGATGAGAATATTTACAAGATTCACATCTTGGTGCCGTTTAGCAATAAGCTCTTCGCAGGCTATTGTCAGGGGAGTATTTCCGCTATTGTCTACGCAATTGACATTCGCTCCCGCACGTAACAGATCAATTAAGGGATCGATTTGAGCTGTTTGCACGGCTAAGTGGATTGGTGTCGTTTTGTTGCAATCCGCACTATCGCATTCTTCCAAGTGCGACAAGAGTAAAACAGCGAGAGAATTCTGGCTCTTGACTGCGAGATGGAGGCGTGACTCTTTCTCTTTTTTATCCTTCTCTAAGAGGGTAAATTTTTTGCAGAGTTCCATTGTGTGGATGTCGTTTTCTTGTATCAGATCAAATGGTTTTTTTCCCTTCGAGTTTTTATTCTGAGTATTAGCTCCACAGATCAGCAAGATCTCTGCGATTTCGGTATAACCTTTTGCGATGGCAATATGAAGAGGGGAATATCCTTTGTCATCGATGATATCCAAAGATGCTTGGTACGACAGAATGAGAATCACGTGCTGAAGTCTTCCTGATCCCACTGCATGATGGAGAAGTGTCTTCCCATCGCTGTAAAGTGCATTGATATTTGGATCGGCATATTCCAAAAGGTTGTCTAGAAGGTTTGCAGAACTATTGATGGTGGCTATTTCGAAAGCGTTTTCTCCTGTTGTTGGACAAACAAAATAGGGATCGGCATCATTGAGTAACAGCCATTGAGAACACAACATGGCATCATATCGGCAGGCTAGGTGCAAGCCTGTTTGTTTGCCTTCTAAATAACTGTTGGTATCGATAAGCCCTTTGGCGTAAAGTGATTGTATGGCTTCCACTTTGTCATGCATAATTGCCCCACAGATCGCAGGACGTATGCTGTCGATAGATTTTGAGAGCTTATAGGGATAAAAAGTCTCTAGGATATGTTTTGATCCATTTCTGGCAGCGAATGTGAGAACATCTTGACCTTGTTTCGTTTTTTCTTCTACATTCATCCCTTTATTCATCAAATGTTCGACAAAATCGAGTTTGCCTTTTTCAGTTGCGAGGTGGAGAAGATTGAACCCGTCACCTTTTGTTTTTCTTTTTTTCAGCCCTTGAATAGTGTTATCATCTGATTCTTCCTTCACGACCCTCTCGACCTCTGTGTCGATTGGCCACCCGAGTTCAGTTTCGATTGTAGAGAAGACATCCAGTTTCCCTTTAAGGATAGCATATTCAAGAGGTCTGAGTCCTTCTTGATCGCGAGGATTAACACTGACACCCTTTGCTGAAAATAATCGGATCAATTGGCTCTTTCCGCTTTTAGCTGCAAGGTGAGAGGTATGAATCCCATGCTTGGATGAGACGTTGCAATTGGCCCCTTCCATAATTAAAGTTTGGACAATTTCATCCTGGTCAAGCGCAAGCGCTATCCATAATGCGGTCACTCGATCAAAAGTACCCACTCGGTTGAGACTAGCACCCGCTTGGCACAATATTTTTACACCTGTTAAATGACCGATTTCACAGGCAAAAATAAGAGGAGATCGTAGCTGACAATCTCCACTATCTATCCGGGCTCCTTTATCAATGAGCAGTTTTAGGTTTTTGTCTTTACGAGATCTTAAAGCATAGAAAACAGGTGTGTGGAAATGAATATCCGGCGGATTTAAATTGATTCCTTGAATGGATAGAAGATCTTGCAGGGTCTCACCATCGGACATAGAAGCAAGGTGTAATAAGGTCTGCTTTTTATGATTTTTTTTTGTGAAATCGATGTTAGGGATGGAAATTGGGGAATAACCGTTCAATATAAGTAGATGTGCTAGCGTATTGCCTTGACTATCCTGTAGGTTAGGATTTAACCCTTCTTTCTTTAGTGCTCTTTCAATCGCACTGAATAGATTTATCTTTCCTGAGCTAAAACGAAGCAGGAGCTGTAGTGGCGTCCCCCACACTGACATCATCTCATTTGATTGTATTGCGATAAGTTCGTTAGGTGGAAGCTGTTCAATTAAAAGATAAATTTTGTTAGCATCCTGTTCGTTCTTGATTTTAGCCTCAAAAGTCCTTGCAAATTCCACGTGCTCATTTTTCATTTTGAATCTGTATTTCTCGAGCTTATGAAGGAATTTACTGTCAATTTCTTGTAGGCGACCTAAAAATTTATCGACAAGATCAAAATCGCCATGACGAGCATGGATCAATAGAGCTGTTTTCAGTGCAGCTTGGGAGCTATCTTGGGATTTATTGTGTGTGATAAGCAAAGTTAACAGCTGCTCATTGCCTACTGACATCGCTATCTGTAAGGCTGCTTGGGTCACACTTACATTTGGTTTTCCTTCTAATAAAAAGGTAATGGCTTGTAGATTTTGCGTATCTATAAGTAGGTCAAGAGGTGTAAATCCCAATTTGTCTTTAATCGAGAAATCGGCACCATAGCTAAATAATAAACGGAGAATTTCTTCATATCCTTGTCGAGCTGCTATGTGAGCAGCCCGTATTTCTTGGGCATTGAGAATCGCATTCACAAGTTTTTCTTCTTTAAAGATCTCCAGCATCATCGCCACGTTTTTCACATCACCAGAATCTACCACAGCATGAAATAGATGACAGTCATTATAGTGTTTTTCTAGACTGATTCCCTCTTTTTTCATCTGTTCTAATAGAAATTTTAAGACTCCTTTGCTTCTGTAAAAAGCCGCAATCCAGGCGAGTGTTGCATTATCGTTTTCTTTGATAGGTTGAAGCAGGTCTCGATTTATATCTAGCATTCTTCTAAAGAGGCCGATCGCATCCATTTCGGCTAGATAATGGGCAATTTTCCAACCGTTCTGACCTTTGAAGTGGTCAATCATGATGCCTTTTGGAATGAATAGTTGCTCAATGGCTTGGTAATTACCGGCATGAATTGCTATGGGTAAGTATGCTGATAACTTTTCTTCATTTAGATTTAATCGGTTGAATATGGTGTCAAGAATGGGATCATAATCGATCTTTAGCAAAAGAGAATGATCTTCTATTAGCCCTTTCTTAGAGAGGACATCCAAAATGGGCCATAAACCTAACGCAGCTGCAAGACTAAACGCGGATTTGTCATTTTTATTTTTGGCCTTGAGGTAATTCAAATTGCTACATTTATCCATGATCCACAAGGCATTCTTGACATTGCCACTTTCAATTGCGAGATGTAGAAGGGTGTGATGAGATGCATTTTTAAAGGCGAAGAAAATGGTACTATATTTGCTTTCGATGAGTTTTAATATCTCTACTGACCCGTCTTTAGCGGCTGTCTCCATTGCTTTGGTTGAAGGAACAGCCTTGCTTAACAGAAAGTCCAGAACCGGTAGACAATTGCGATTGATCGCGATTTCTATAGCTGTCAAACCATTTTTTCTTGCAAATAAGGGGTCAGCTCCACGTTCAATTAACCGTTTAACGAGTTCGAGCGAGTCGAGCTCACAAGCCAACATGAGAGGGGTTCCTCCCTCTTCGCTATTTTCATTAATTGATTTTGTAGAAATAAAGTCTTTACGGTCTAAAAGTTCGTTAATGATATTTGTATCACCTTCATGTAAAGCGCAATGAAGGGGATTATATCCTCCGACAATGGACGTGAATGAAGCGCCACCATCAAGTAATATCGGGACCGCTATCTGTTTATGATGAAGTATTGCCACGTACAAAGGAGTAGACCCATTGCGGCTCCTTACATTGACGGTGTTTTGGTCTATTAAGAGTTTTAGATGTTCCGCCTCTCCGTTCATTGCTGCATAGTGTAGAGGGAGATAACCATGCATATCTTTGGTTTGAGACATTCCTTTGGACAGCAGGGTCTTTAAATAAAAGGGATCCTTTTCGGTCGCGGCTAGATGTAACAGTGTTCTTTGATAAAGATCCTTTAATTCGCCAAGATGCGGGTTCTGGTCGATGAGCTTAGAAAATTCCTCTTTGTTACCACTAGAAATGGCTGCTTGGATCTTCAGGCGTTCTTGTATTTTCAGTCCATTCTCGCCTTCAGGTATAAGTAGCAAAGACTCCATCCATTCGTAGTTGTCGCTTACCCAAGAGGGGACATCTTCAAAAGATAATCGAAAGAGCGCTCTTTTCCCACCCAGAGATTCTCCATCATCAACAATACTCCAAGACTCTGGATTTAGGGCCTGGATCTTAGACCAGTTGTTTTGGATAAGGCGGCTTGTCTTCGAAGTGTAGTTGAGCGTCAGGGGCTTCAAATTGACGCTGCATCCTCCTACGACCCTCTCCTCGTCTTCTCCGGCAGAGATTTCATTTTTTGTGATGGACGTGACAATGGGATAGGTAGTTTCACCGATTTGAGTGGTTTTGTCTGTGAATAGTTTTTCCATGATTTGGTTAAAAGCTACGCTTGAAACCGTTCTGGTAACACCTGCCTTATACAGCCATCCCTGTCCTCCACAATTCTCGTTAAGCATATTGAACAGCTCTTTTAAATAGGAAGAAGCCTTTTGTTTTAAGGATTCCTGGTTAGTCTTAAAAAAAGAATTCAAAGAAGGGCTAGCGAATGAGGAGACATTTTTGATGAAGGCATTAGTAAACGCCTCCTTCATGGATTCCTGTAGTTCCAGCAGCAAAGTCTGGGTCTCTTCTGTGTAGAGGATTAAACGATATTCTTTATCAAATGCAAAAATGGACTTACTATATGCTGATGGATCTCCTGCATAATGTTGAAGAATCTTATAAAATCCCTCTCTAACTGGGTTGGAGACGATGTTTAAGGTCTCCCAGATTTGTCTAGAGTTGCATTTGATAACTTCTTTGGAAAAAGTCCTGATTGGTAAATGAGGAAATAAAGATGGGGTTCCTTTTACTCCCGTAGTATTCAAAACGGGCAGTACCGGAATTTTACGATGTTTTTTAAGAGTAAAGAAGTAATTAGAAAAAAAGTTGATGACTGAAAGCATAGAGAAATAGGTGCGGCAAACGGGAATTTTCACCATATGGTTGTGGATACGCTCACGAATCTCTTCATAGGCTAAAATAAGCTGTTGGTGTGACTGAGGAATTGAATGATGCTTTTTGATATAGCTGTCAAGAGCATTTTGATATTCAGGATAGATGTTTATTGTATATTGGACGTCAAAATCTGAATCGATATAAAAGACCCGACCTTCTTTTTTGAAGCTATTTTGCTTACCGATAATTCGAAAAGAGGTCTGAATTTTGGTTAAATTCTTGGAGATTTCCGATTCCTGGTCTGATAAGCTGCAACCTTTCAGGGCTTGTCTGACGCACAAATAATCTTGGTCTTTGCCTTTGAGCTCTTTCTTGCAGAGTTCGCCAAAATCGATTAAATTTTGAACAGCAGAATCAGATTTCTCTTTCCAATTTGGATTTTGAGCCCATTGGTCAATAAAGTCCTCTTTAAAGACTCCACCATTTAAATATCCCTTCATCATGTAATCAAGCATGCTGATGACGCGACCCACAAGGGTATTTTCATAGACGGGATGGATGACGGGGAATTGATCAGAATTTTGGTTGAAATGGAGGCTGAACCATGGCACAGCACCATGGACATAGATTCCAATGGCCAGTTCGCGCAGAATTTGACGAAGTTCTTGGTCTGTGAAAGGGATCTTACCGTCAGGCAATTTTGGAAGACAGAAGCAATGTTCCCGTTCGAAGAGCGATTCTGGGCTGTCAAAGAGTCCTTCGATGTATTCCATACTGGCTGCAACACCCCCGATTTCACCTCCTCTTCCACCTTTAGGAGGGATCGAATTACCCGGATACGAGTCCGTCAATCTCGTTTGCTGAACTTTTTGTCTCAATAGTTGGTATGATGGGTTATTTTCAGAAGACGTTGATGTCTTTCCTCCCTGTTGAATTCGATATTTCAGCAGATTGGAATGTTCTATTCGATGCTCCATTATTTTGGTTTTTGTCTTTACTAAGGCTTTATCCCAGTGGTGTTTAGGGTCTCTCTCGTTGTTATAATGGGGATACAAAACCTGCACATCTCTTAAAAGATTTTGAGAACCTTTCAATTCGTTCTCTAGTGTTTGATGATCTGAAGAATTATTTTTTTTTACTTCTTGCTCAAGAAAGTCAATATAGTTATGTAGTCCTCGAATTCCACACTCAGTCTTATGGACATGATCAAAAGGTGTTTCTTTATCTTTGAGCTTAACAATTTCTCCGTTTAGTTCTCTTATTGCAGCCTGCAGTGTTTTTTTATTTAGTATGCGCTTAAATTCTGCTAACCCAGCTGCTATTAAATGAGGCCAGATCGTCATGACACATTGATTAGTATCATAAACAAGGTCCCATTGTTGCAATGGGCAATTTTCGAGGCCCTCTAAGAAGTTATCTTGTTCATGACTAAGAGGATTTCGAATTTGTGTCCTTGGGACTATTTTCAAGTTTCCTTCTGAATCTAGAACGGATCCAATAATCCCATAACGATCTGTTTTCCAGAGCCGAAGCAAATTCCCCTCTCTATCCTGATAAAATAGTGTCAGGGGAATTATTTTCTGAAAAATTCCATTTATTCTCTTGTTCTTAATTTGATATTTGCCTGGAGTATGGAGGTTTGTGATGTTATTTTCTGAATTTGTACTATCGGGATTTGTACAATTGGATAGAGAATAGGAGGGGTGCATATGAGCTTCCTTAATTTGGGTATGGTGACCAATAATTTTTATAGACCTAAACTTTTACGTTTTTGAAGAAATTTCAATTTAGCTTCTTGTGATACCTCGTGAGAGTTGTACTGCATCCCTCGCATAAAAGCATGACACGCTACATTACGAATATTCTCTTCTTCTCTTTCGTCTTGCATAATATCTGATAAGAGTTGTAGACAATCCTTATCACCAGTCTCACTAACATAACATCCGGCTATTGTGATCGCCCTACAACGAAGAAATTCATTATTATAACACTCAACTTCTCTCATATATCCCTTAACATAGTCCAGATATTCATCATAAAGTTTCCAGAGATGAAAAAGGGTTTCAAGGGCAGTCCCAGCAATCACAGTATCTTCTGGATACACTAGAAATTCTGCAACCAACGATTTATATTTATAAACCAATTTTTCATTCATAAAACAAACACGTTGTAGAATCATCAATAACGAGTCTAACCTTCCAAAATCGCTTGAGTCACTTTTTTGGAAGCGCCTAATTTCTTGAGCAACTTCCTCAATTTCTTCTTCGGTCAACTTTTCACACCTTACGATAGTCTTGTCAAAAAGTTGATCCACGTCTAGAGTCTCCAAAATTGCCTCCTCCTATTCTAGTTTGCGATAAGCTTCATCCACAACAGCTTGATCTATCACATCTTTTGAGAATGTCGCCAGGACTGTCACGGGAGGTAGTTGATCATAATTTACCCCTATTCCACGAGCAATCGCCTCATATGCAAAACTACGCATCTCTATTTCCTCTTTCTCATTTTCAAAAATATCTAGGAGAAGTCTTAAAAGCGACTTATCATTTGTTGTTCTTATATACTCTCCCGAAATGCTTATTGCTACTACACGGACAACAGCATCCTCATCCCATTCAACTCCTGTAATAAATTCTTTAAGAATATCTAAATAACTAGAGGTTAAGTTCCAGTAATCACATAAAGTTTTAAGGGCAATTCTTGGTATCATGGGATCGGCTGTATAAGAAAGGAATGGTTCAACCAAACTTCTGTATTCCCAGGCACCTGACCTACCTAAGGTATGTAAGAGTGTATAAAGATCCTCACTATCTTCCTCATTATATTGCTTAATTCTTTGGACAACTTCCGCTAATTCATCTTTCGAAAGTTTGTCCCATTTTGCCTTTTCCAACAATAGGTCTAGGTTTCTCATAAAATCATCTCCATAAACTCTACGGTATTCATTCTTTGAAATGAAGGGTGTGCGAGCTGTCTGATTGCATTTGTGAATTGAACTTATCAATCTTTTGTAACGTCAAGTACTCACTAAACGGGATGAGGTAAAATCGAAGTGAACCAAAAGGTACACGAAAATCATCCCGCTTTTCATCGACAATCAAATGGGCTAAATCATATGGAATGCCGATTGAATAACCCCCGGGTATTTTTGTGGATAATCCCCCAAATCTCAAATATTTATATTTATCAAAAGGAACCATTTGATTGTTTTGAACATCAAACAAATTGTTCGAGCTAGCGACGACAACAGCAAAATCTTTAGATCCCACCAGGGATAAAGAGGCTCCAAGAAAAGGTGTAATTGTTGCATCTCCCTGCAACAATTCTCTTTCGACTAACAATTTCCAGTTTTCTTCCAACCAGTCTATTGATAAAGTGGCATCCTCATCCCAGTCATGATTATTCATTAGTAAATCAACAAACGGCTCAGACGCATTCAAAAATTCTCTGAAATTTTTGATGTGTTCTGTGATGTCTCTAGGCTGATTACTTACATCGGGTGTCATGATGATCCCTCCTGAATGGGTGCTTATGACAAACTCTATCATATTATCCTCAAAGCTCAAAACAAAAAGAATTTGTTGTCGAGCATCCCTTAAACCGCTTCGTTCAACGCTGCAGACTATGCCAAGAGCCAAGGGATCAAGGTTTATATCATCAATGTGGATCCACAGTTTGAGTCGAATGAGGAGTTAGCACCCCATCGAAGGCTGATGGAGAGGATTACTCAGGAGACGGGAGGCCAACTCTTTTTAGTCAACGAGCATCAAAATCTGGCTGATATTTATAAGACCATCGACAAACTGGAAAAAACAGCTCTCTTTGCTGTCTCCGCAACAAAGATAGCCACTCCTCCCCACCGGTTCTCTCTCTATCCTTTTTTGATTGCTCTTGGAATGGTTCTATTTTTAAGCTCTTTCGTCCTGGACTCGACGGTATTGCGTAAGGTGCCATAAATTAAAGGCGGCGCTGAGAGGCTGTGAAAAAATAGGCGATGTGACCTTTTCTGCCGCCCTTACAGGGCTCAAATATTTTTTTGCCATACCCAGGCCTGACGGCCTGGGCTATCCTCTTCCGACCCTTCGGGTCTAGGAAGATCCAATGAAGGATCTTTATAGGTTGCTTAAAACCAACATGTTTTAATAACTATACAATTGTGTAGATAGACCCGAAGGGTCGGAATAGGATAGCCCAGGCCGTCAGGCCTGGGTATGGCAGAATGTAAACCAAAGCCCTGTAGGGGCGGCATAAAAGATGTATGTTCCTATTTTTTCACAGCCTCAGAGTGCCGTCTTTAATTTGAGGAGGGGTTCTGGCGCACGAGGTAGTAGGTTTTGCGGTAGAATTCGCGCATGGCGGGATAGAGGGTTGTTCCAGGGGCGTATAGTCGCCCACACTCCGGAAGGCTATCCAAAAATAGTTTTCCATATTGCTTCTGAAGAAGCCGCGTGTCGAGGCAGATGACGCATCCACGGTCCCATTTATTGCGTATCAGCCTCCCAAACCCCTGCTTGAACCTTACAATGGCCTCTGGGACCGAATATTCTATGAACGGATTCCCGCCCGCAGACTCTATAGCTTCGGTTCTGGCCTGAACAATAGGTTCACTTGGCACTTGGAAGGGTAACTTGACGATGACAACGCATCGTAGGGCGTCGCCGGCTACATCGACTCCTTCCCAAAAGGAGGATGTCCCTAACAGGATGGAGCGGTCAGTGTTCTTGAACATGGTAAGCAAGGCATGACGATTTGCATCGCCCTGTTTCATCAGGGTGTATCCTTTCTCTTGGCATCGTTCTGCCAGGGCTTCATAGCATTGGTTGAGCATGGTATACGAGGTGAAGAGAACGAAAGCATTGCCTTGGCTGGCTTCGACTGCCTTCCATATATGATCATGGGATGCTTTGTTGAAGTTCTCGTCAGTTGGCAATGGCATGTCAGTAGGAATCCCAAACATCACCTGCTTCTGATAGTCGAAAGGCGATGCATACATACTCTCAGTGGAAATTCGCTTCTGCAAAAGCTCCGGAGTCAGCCCCAAACGGTGTCTAAAAAAATCAAATTGGCGATTTGTGGTTAGAGTGGCGCTGCAGAGAACGATAGTGGAAAATTTGCTGAATAGAAATTCATTTAACACTTTCGAAACATCAAGGTCAGCGTCGACAAGATGGATGTTGGTCAGCGTCTTCATCTTCTGTGACTCGATCCATCGTACCTTATTAGGGTCGGGCTGGGGAGCCAAAAATTGCCCCAAGAGGGCTGTCATCTCATCGATGCGGACCAACAACCCCAGGATATCGACACGGATGCTTTTCGTCTGTTCTTGGAGAGGGACATATTCGATCCTCTTCAACGCTTCATCAATGCTCGAGATGTCATGTCGATATTCTTTTAGCAGTGCGGAGAGCTTTTGAATGGCGGGGACAGCTTCATTAAGCCATTGCGGATGGGAATAGTGGCTATTCAATAGACGAAGCTTTAGCTCCTCTTGTCCCACGGGTTCAGGGTGTTGCTTCACCCCTTCCATAAAGTGTTGCAGGCATTCAAAAGTGTGATGGATCTGGTCGTTAAGGGCTAGCCTAAGGGCGTGGAGATCGATGGAAATTTTCTGGATGATGGAGGCTATTTCCCTAGGAGGGGTTTTTTTATAGATACTTTGGAGTTTTTCTTTTAATACGGGCAATTTGCCATGCGCTTTGGATTGTTTCTCAGAGGCTAATCGTCCCAAGATGCGCATCAACTCAAAACGGTGGAGACGCAAGCCAAAATGTTCTGTCGCCATCCCCTCAAGATGGTGGGCTTCATCGATGATGACTCTTCTATAGGAGGGAAAGATGGCTGTTTCCGAATAGTTGCCTGTCTCTGCCCGCTTGGCTAAATCAAACATAAGGAGCGAGTGGTTGGCGACGATGATTTGGGCATCTTGAGCTTGTCTGCGGGCTTTAAAAAAGAAACATTGCTGGTAGTAGGGGCACTCGGAATGGGTGCAGGCTTCGCTTTCGGCTCCGACCTGATCCCACGTCGCGGGCGTGGGGAGAAATGGAAGTTCGGAACGGGATCCTTCTTTCATGTTTTCTGAGAGGGCATGGATCTGTTCTACTTCGCGGCTCTCTTCGGTTTGAAACAGGCTCAATTCGGCGTGAGCGTCTTTAAGCTTCCGCAAGCAAATGTAATTATTCATCCCTTTAACCAGAACAAACTTGAGCTTCAAATTGAGTGATTTGATGAGGTTTGGGAGGTCTTTGTTGACAAGCTGCTCTTGCAACGCAATGGTATGGGTTGAAATCACGGTTCGATCTTTATAGAGCGTTGCCCACACAAGTGCGGGAATGAGATAAGAGAGGCTTTTGCCTGTCCCTGTCCCCGCTTCGATCATGGTGATCTGATTGTTTAGATAGGCGTCGATAATGTTGGACATCATCTTTTCTTGCTGAGGGCGGTATTCAAAGCCTCTCATCATTTTGCTGAGATGGCCATCGGGACGAACCAGCTTTAGGATCCGTTCGACATCGAATTGCTGGTGTGTGGACATAGATAGCCTAGATTAAGATTCAAAATCTCTCGCTAATTTTTTTTACCACAGAGGACACAGAGAGCACAGAGGAGAGAATATAATAATCCTTGCACGCAGTGCAAGGATTGACTCTATCGCCATCGAGAGGATTTCTTGAAACCCCCTTCAAAAAATGGCCGTCTCTTAAAAGAACGGCCGTTTTTTGAAGGGGGCTTCAAGAAATCCTCTCAATGGCGATGAGAATCGAAAGTAACAGATATCTAATCTATGAGTTTTCTCTCTCCTCTGTGCTCTCTGTGTCCTCTGTGGTAAAAAAATTTAGCGCCGGTTATTCTGCTTCGAGGAGGTCGAGGAAGGCTTTGAGCTGCTTGGATCGGATGGGGTGGCGCATCTTGCGCAGGGCTTTAGCCTCAATTTGACGAATCCTTTCGCGTGTCACATTGAACTCCACGCCTACCTCTTCGAGGGTTTTAGGCTTGCCATCAAGCAATCCGAAGCGCTGGATGAGAACCTTACGCTCTCTGTCGCTAAGGGTTTCCAGGACTTCGCCCATCTTATCTTTGAGGATAGAATATCCCGTTGCTTCAGCAGGAGAATCGGCTCCGGTATCTTCTAGGAAGTCACCAAACTGGCTTTCACCACCGTCGCCGACTTCGGCTTGGAGGGAGATGGGGTGTTGAGCGATTTTATAGATTTCACGTACGCGCTCAGGCGTGATGCCCAGCTCATTGGCAAGTTCTTCTGGGGACGGTTCGCGTCCGGTCTCCATCATGAGCTTTTTGGCTCCGCGAAGGACTTTGTTGATCGTCTCAATCATATGGACAGGGATACGTATCGTCCGAGCTTGGTCTGCGATGGCTCGTGTGACGGCTTGGCGGATCCACCAGGTCGCATAGGTTGAAAACTTATAGCCGCGGCGGTATTCGAATTTTTCGACCGCTTTCATGAGGCCCATATTGCCTTCTTGAATGAGATCCAAGAAGGAGAGACCGCGGTTGGTATATTTCTTGGCGATGGAGATCACGAGACGCAAGTTGGACTCTACCATCTCGCGTTTAGCTTCTTGGCTCTTATCCATCCAGCGTTGTAGCATGCGGACGTCTTTTTTGAACTCGTCCAAGGAGCGTCCAGCAGCCAGTTCGCGCTTGCGGAGCTTTCGTTTGACTGCTGAGAGCTTGTTTGCAGCGAATTTGTTTCTTTCGGCACGTGGAATAAGTTCTTGGATTTCTTTCTCGAGGCTCAGAAAACGTTCGTAAACCCCAAGGATGACTTCGACAAAATCATCGATAATGTTGTGGCGCAAGTGTAAGCGGCGCAAGTAAGCTTGTGTGCGGATGCGGCATTTTTCGATGTCTTCGGTGAAGCGAATGCGGTCGGCTTTTTTTAGATTGGGATTTTCCAATTTGATCAGAATCTGTTCGAGGACCTCGTCATCTTCTTTTAGAAGGCGAGTGAGCTTGGGCAGCATCCCTAAAAATTCTTGTTTGCTCAAGATCTCTTTTTCTGTGATGACCTTGTCGAACCTTTCCTTATTGGAGAGAAGAAAGGATGTAATCGAGATCGCTTCGGTGATGGCATAGCGGAATCGCATGATGATCCGCTCGATCTGAATTTGCGCCTTTTCGATCCGCTTTGAAATTTCGACTTCTTCTTCGCGGCTGAGGAGGGGGACGGATCCCATCTCTTTAAGATACATGCGGACAGGGTCGTCGGGAGATCCTTCTGACCTTTTGGGCAGCCCTTCGAGTTCCTTTGCTTCTTTTTTACGCTCTTTTTGTTTCTCGACTTCGGACTGATTCAGGATTTGGATATCCATCCCGCTGAGGTAAATCAACACCTGATCGATCTGATCAGCCGAGTCAAACGACATCGGCAAGATCTCGTTGATCTCTTCGTAGGTGATGAATCCTTGTTCTTTTGCGAGGGAAATCAGCTCGTCAACTTTCTGTTGATGCTGTACTGAGAAGCCACTTTTGAAATTTGTCTTTGTCATGCTTTCCTAAAAATATGTCATAAAACAGTGCAGATGAGGTGAGTAACATTCTGCGATAATGGCTCTTTCTTTGTCAACTAGGACCTCTAACTCTCAGATTCGGAGTAGGTACAACCAGCGCCGCCGTTTTAGACCGGGAATAATTTACCGCGGAGCCGCAGCGTGCGCCGAGGAATCGCAGAGAATTTTTTCTTCATAAAAATAGTCTCTTAATTTAAATTTTGACGGGATAGCCACCGATTAACTTAGTTTCTACACCTGCGGTATAAGCATTTTATGCAACTCTGTGCCTTAGATGATAATGGGAAGCTGGTATTCGCAGCTCATGCCCATAAGCAGCAGGATTATTCCTGTCCCGAATGCTCTGGACGTGTTCGATTACGTGGGGGATTTCATCGACAGGACCATTTTTTCCATTTAGAAAAAACTTCTCATTGTCGGCAAAATGGCAAAGGGATGGTTCACCTTCAGGTCCAACACTATCTTTTGATGCATTTACCCGAAGGCCAATCTCAACTTGAGCATCATTTTACTGGCATCAATCGCATTGCAGATGTGGCATGGACTCCTCATAAGATCGTCTTTGAGATCCAGTGTTCTCCCATCTCGGCCGAGGAGGTTCTCAATCGAAATACCGATTATGGCGGGCTTGGGTGGCAGGTCGTCTGGATTCTGCACGACACCCGATTTAACAAATGGCGACTGTCTGCGGCTGAAGAGGCGCTATCCCGCTCGCCCCATTTTTTTACTAATATCAATAGTGAAGGTGAAGGGCTCATATATGATCAGTATGCTTATGTTTATAAGGGAGTTAGAAAACATCGCATGGAGAGCCTTCCTATCGAAATCACCAATTATAGGACTATTCCTGCGGGGCAGTGGCAGCCTTTAGAAGTGGGTGTTGTGATGAGGCGGATAAAGTTTTGGCAAATGTCGTTCAAAGGGGATCTGGTCGATCTCATGTTACGAGGTGAAAAGAAGGACTATTTGAAAGTAATTCAAGAGATTGAACTCAAAGAAGCTTCTGAGAAGAAGTCATCAGGAGGGTTCAATCCGCTAAAAGACCTACTCTATAAGATGCTCATCCGGCCCTATAAGCTTCTATTCCAAATGATTTTGGAAAAAGCCTGCCGCTAACTTTAGTACAAAAAGCCAAACAACCAGAGAGGGATTTTGGCGCCGATGCCGCTTTCTATATCGTCACAGGCAAGGTATGCGTCCTTCTCCCCCTTAATCTGGTCGAATTGTTTGGAACGACCTCCAATTTCAAAGAGATACCGGGCGTCAACAAGAAAATCTCCTTTGGCAGCAAGCTGCACCTGATGGGACGATGACACCATATTCAAGAAGAAAATTTCACGAACTGTTCCTCTATTCGGCTCTCCGGAAGACAAAGTATGTATTTGGTTCGGATTATCGAGGTAGACCTTTTCAGGTGATTCCAGGTGTCTTAGTTTCGTATTTCTTCTGCTTACAGACCGAATAAGATAGGCATCTTCAAGATATCCGAAATAGGTTTTGAGTGTGCGAACTGACCAAGTACTAGCGAGAGCCTATGTTTAAAGGGATCCGTCTGAATAAAATAGCGACGGTAGGGAGAATTTTTGATCTTAAGAAAATCCTGACTTAATTTTCGGAGTTCCTGGAGCATTGTTTCCTCTCTCATTATGGATTACAATCCAATAATATCAGAAAAAATATTGGAATGCAATCCATAATTTTTGAATTTAGACTGGAGAGTGGATTGCATTGGGAAAGGAATGCGGTGATATCCCGCTTAAGAGTGCAGTTCCTGCTAGATTCTAGCAGGAACTGCTGAGAAGTAGGGCTTAAGCGCTACGACGGCGAGTTCTAGAGGTTCGACTAGCAGTTGGACTTCTTCGTGCTGCTGTTCTAGTACGTGAAGTTCCTTTTTTTGTATTTGCAGCTTTTCTTGTTGTGGCCATAAATACTCCTTGTTAAGGTTTGCTAATTGGAGAAAACACCTCTTATTGCCTTCTCTTTTTCCACCTATAAGTCAAAAGAGATTTAAATCAAACATTTTCAAATTTTTTTTTCAGATTTGGTGAAAGTTTTTTCTAACCTGTTATATTTTAGCGCTTTCGCAGTTTGGGGTCTAATGCATCGCGTAGGGCGTCGCCAACGAGGGCGATGGCCACCAGCAGAATAGTGAGCATGATGGCAGGCGGCCAGAGCAGATAGCTCTCATTGGGAAAGGCATTGCGCCCCTCGTCCATCAGAACTCCCCAGGAACAGGAATTTTCTTCTCCAAGTCCCAAGAAGGAAAGACCCGCTTCGCTGGTGATGGCTCCCATCATAGCAAAGGGTACCAGGGTCAATAGCGGCGGAATCGCATTAGGCAGCAGATGGGAAAACATGATGTATCGATCTTTGAATCCCATGGCATGGCAGGCTTCGACATAAGGCAGCTGCTTCTGCTTGAAAAATTCTCCTCTCACATATCGGCTAAAGTTCGTCCAGCCGAAGAATCCAATCACCGCAATGACCAAGAAGATGGATTTGCTCTGCAAGAATGCCACCACCATCAAGAGCATGAAGAATGTCGGCATCGACTCCCAGATTTCAATCAGACGGTAGGTGACGATATCGATTTTGCCGCCATAATATCCTGAGAAGGCCCCAATGGGGATCCCTATGAGGAGTGCCAATCCGACAGCCAAAATCCCCACGGATATCGAAATGCGTGTGCCGAATATCAAGCCAGCGACCAGATCCTTTCTGTTGATGCGTGTCAACTCGCCCCATCCGACAATTTTGTTAAGCATCTCATTGCCTCCGGCATCGTCTTCCCAATGAAAGGGGGTGACGAGGGGCATGATGTCAAAGTGCAGGCCAGCGGCTTGCTGATCCAACCATTCCTGTTTATCATTAAGATATTTGATTTGGCTTAGGGCATTATCATAGGTCTGGACGATCCGTTTTGCATTCATGAGAGGGCGCAGCTCTTCAGGGGAGAGATGTGTTAAAAAATTACAAATCATCCAAGACGGCAATAAGGTCGATTCTGCTTTACAGGCTTCATGGAGCTTGTCGATGGTGGCCTTGGCTTCGGGATAGGCTTGAGCATTGTGTTCGATGATCTGTTCGAGTCGCTGCTTTTGATCTTTGAGATGGTCTTGATCGAGCTGCCATAAGGTTGGCATTGCGAGATCGGTGTTCCCCCTCAATTTGCTGTCTGCAGAATATCGATTGACATAGGGGATAAGAATTTTTTGTTGCTCTTGCCTTTGTTTGTGGCGGAGGACGAGGTTCAATTTGGCATAGGGGGAAAGATAGGTTAGGGTAGTGTCCCAGCTTATGACAGTTTCGTTAAACCACAAGGGATGTTCAGCAGCTAGTTGTCGCATCTGTTTAAGCTCCATCTGGCGCTTTTGTGTAAGCTGACGGTCTGCTGCTGGATCCACGGGCCTTCGATAAGCCAAATAGAGGAATAAACTGAATTGTAGAATCAAAATTATGCTTATAGAAACTTTGAGCCATCTTCGATGATGTCTCAGGGCATACCATGTCAGGATCATGACTGGAAGAGTGAACATCAGCAAGTTATAGAAGAGGTCTAATCGCTTCGAAAAAAAACGTTGATAGAATAGATAGCGAAAGAGAGGAAAGTACCACTCGCCGTCAAAGTATACAATAAACGGTTTGCTCGAAGCTAGAAAGGGGGCGTAGATCCCCATCAGGCAAAAGGTGATGACAACAATAAGAGCGCAATACCCTAAACGATGTTTCTTAAACTGAAGCCAGACCGACTTCCAATAGCTATAATGACCGTTCCTGTTCATGGTTACTCCAAGGTGATGCGTGGGTCGAGCCACATATAGGCTAAGTCTGCGACTAGATACCCTACCAAAGTGAGGAAGGATCCTGCCAAAGCTGAAAACATGATCACGTTATAGTCTCGATTGATGACGGCATCATAAAAGAACTTCCCGAATCCGTTGATGTCGAAAAGGGTCTCTACAATTAAGGAACCTCCTAGAATGATCCCCAGGGATCCTGCAAGCGACGTCACAATGGTGATTGCGGCATTGCGTCCCACATGTTTGATCAGGATGGTGGATGGGGGCAGTCCTTTAGCCCAGGCAGTACGCACATAATCTTGTCGCAACACCTCAAGGATGGCCGTTCTGGACAGTCGAGCTTCAGCTGCCAAGCTTCCATACATCACCGCTACAATGGGAAGAGCAATATGCTGGATGACATCAAACAGCCTTTGTGAGGACGTTTGCATCTCATAGATTCTGTCGGGACTGGTAAAGCCGCTGATGGGGATGGGGATATTGGTAAAGGGGAAATCATGGTGGAGAGCGACGTTTTCGATCAGAAACGGAGCTACCACAAAAACGGGAATGGCGTAGAGGATCAGGAAGAGGACATTGAGGGTATAATCGGGCCAAGACCGCTGCCAAAAGGCCATGACAAATCCAAAGAGTTGACAAAGGAAGAAAGTGATGAACATTGGGATCACTGCTAGTGTCAAAGAGTATTTAAACCTTTTGACCACTTCGGTGAGGACCAGTTTATTTGAATCATTTCTTAAGGTGCCGAAGTCCAAATGGATGACACGGCTCATGTAGCGTGTGAAGCGTGTTTCAAGGAAGAAAATCCCAATTTTCTGTTTCCCGTCAGGTTCGAAGTTGTAAAAGGCTTTGTTTTGATGATACCAGTTCTTCATTTGGTCGATTTTTGCGTTGATCTTTTCTTGTGAGGCTGTTTTTTCCCACATCATGCTGCGGAGAAGCTGATCATCTTCGGTCACCTTCTGGTTCCATTTCTTCTGATCGGGTGTGAGGTTGTACCCTGTGTAACCTGGACGAGTTCCTCCTCTGATGAAAAAATGGGCGGCTAGATGGCGGATGGGAGGTTCTGTGTCTGGTGTTTCGATGACATTGAGTAGATGCGGCATGATGAATCGGGACTGATCTCCGAAGGTGACGCGTAGGCTATCATATTCTTTGACCGGCATCTCTTTGGGGTCATCAGGGGTGTATTTCCGATTCTCGAGTTGCCATAAGGTGTTCTGGACATAGCTTAATGAGAGCGAAGGCCAGGTGTTATAGAGAATGGGAAGCGTCAGTCCATAGAATTCGCGAAATTGGAGATAGCGCTCATCGCCGCCAAAGGCGGTGGACCGATCCTCTCTCCGCATGGCCATCCCCTCCTGCGAAACCTCTGTGACGGTTGTCGGGTCGCCAGGGGCAAGGTTGATGATCACAAAGTTAACAAGGATAATGCAAAAGAGGGTGATAGGGATCAGCAACAGGCGGCGGAGGGTGTAGTTCCACATCAGCAGCTCCCGCAATTAAAATGACTTGAACCCCAGAATGGGGTGACAGATGGTAGCCCAGGGTAAGGCAGCCCCGGTAGGGGCAACGCAACCCTGGGTAAAGATGGAAATTGCGGGAGCTGCTGATTCCACATTATTTGATCCAAAAGATGCTAGATTGTGGGTCCCCAACGTTAGCGCCTGGGATGAGATCCTGTCGATCCGCCGGGATGAACACGTTTTGGAGATATTCGCGATACAATAGGGGTCTCTTGATATTAAAGAGGAAGGTATAGGGCGCTTCATCGTGGATAATCTGATCGAATCGATGGTAGAGCTCGATGCGTTTCTCTTGATTCTCTTCATAGTCAAGTTTATGGATGATCTCATCGATTTCTGCATTGGCGAAGCCTATCGTATTTGAAGAGCCTTTCTCTTTAGCGCCTGCGGAGCTCCACAGCTGTGTGGGATCCTCGGGAGGTGTCCCCAATCCCCATCCCAAATGGAGCGCTTCAAAGCTTTTGTCTTCGGTAGCAGCAGAGAGATCCGCGAGATCGACCCCATTTGTGCGGCATTCGATGCCGATTTCTTTTAGCGAGGCTTGAACGTATTCACAAATGGATTTTGCGGCAGAGTTCTTTACATAGTACATGAGGGAAAAAGAGAACGGGATGCGCTTTCCGTCAATGATATTATCGATGACGCCGTCGCCATCCCGATCATACCAGCCCTCTTCTTCGAGAATTGCCTTTGCTCTAGAGGGGTCGAAGGGATAGGGCTTGATGCTGGTGTCGTAAGCTGGAGAATAGACAAAGAAGGGACCTGTAATTTCTATTCCCATTCCATTGAGGATCTGTTTGATAATCCTCTTGCGATCGATGGACATTGTCAATGCTTGACGCACCTTCTTATTTTTGAATAAGGGGTTGGCTTGATTCCAAGCGACGTAGAAGTAGACTCTATCCACGAAGTCGAGTCGCTTAACCGATAATCCATTTTTGGCTTGCTGACGATAGGGGGCGCTTTGCAAAAACTCCACTGCTTCGGGAAGGAGGTCTGCAGACAGTTCCACCTGATCAAACGCACCTGCTTTGAACTCCTCCCAGATGCTGGTTGGGGAGTCTTTAAGTTTGATCTCCAAACCTTCCGCTAAAGCTGCGCCATCAAGAGGATAGTCGGCATTGCGTTTAAATCGGATTTCCCGTTCGGTGAGGCCGTCAAATACCCAAGGACCGCAGCTCACAATGATATTATTGGCCCAAGTGTGGGAGAAATTTTGCGCCCAGATAAGATTTGTCCGGTAGGTGTTGGGGTTGCTATCATCCTCGATGATTTTGGAGCCATCAGGAAAGTACTGATACACAAAAGAGGCCAGAGGTCGAAGGCCTCCAGTCCAGATCTTGGCGGTGTATTTCATGCGCTGGGCTCCGTCGACGAGTTCTGTATTCCAGCGAACTATAAATGTAAAGTCATTGATCACTTCGATATCACGCACGTCATTATAGTAGGTTCGTAGGGCTATAGCGCCCTTTTCATCAATATGTGGGTTCATGAGGGCGTCGAAGTAGAATTTGAAGTCATGCGCCGTGACCTGGTGCTTCTCCATGAACATGGGTGCCAATTTGATGTTGGGGAAGTGCTCTTGTTTAAGCGGCTGCCAGTAGAGATCTTGCCGTAGATGAATCCAATACTCGGGCCGGCCCTCTTTGTTGTGGCGTAATTCCATTTTATAGGCCGCTGAAGGGGCATAGGTCTCATAGATCCCAAAGTGCAGAGCTGATACTGATACAGTGCAAAGGGTTAACCATTCGTTTGTATACGCCCAATTAGAGAAAGGATGCAAATTTTCGGGTTTGGCGAGCTCAGATTGTTTTCGGACACCATGCACAGTGAAATCAGGGCCAAGCAGTTTCGGAAGGGTAGACTGATAAAAGGGATCTTCGGTCAAGAGGTTTGGCAGCGAGGGGTCTGCAAGCGAGACTTGAGGGCTGTCCTTTTGATTGGGTGTATCGTTTTTCAATTTGAGGCCGGTATCTCGTAGGGAACGGATCTCTTTCTTGATTTGAGCGATATCGGAACGAAGGGATTTCAGATCCTGTTCGACAAGGGATGAGGACCAGTAAAGAAGTGCAACGAAGCCGAGGATGGCGACTGTGAGGATAAGACGAAAGATAATGAGGCTAGTCGGTTCTTTATTCATCTATTCTGTGAGCTGGGATTCATGAGGGCACTCTCCAATACCAGAGATCATACTCTTCACTGTTTTTTAGGCAAACAGAAGAATTTTTTTTACCACAGTGTTGTTAAACATTGTTGGCTCCACGTTGAGAATCCAGATATCTAAAATAAAAGATAAATCATGTCACACGATTGTAAACTTCCGACGAACCCCGTGTTTTAGGTTTACCGCGGAGCCACAAAGTGCGCAGAGAAAACGCAGAGAATAAAGAAAAAATTCTCTGCGCTTCCTCGGCGCTCACTGCGGCTCTGCGGTAAACCAAAACGCGTGGTGTGTCGAAGGCTTACACACGATTTAGCCTAGAATATCACGATATGGGCATGTGAGGGGGATTCCGGATTGAGGATGAGATGGGGGATCCAGCCGATCTCGGCAAATCCGCGGCAGAGGGCAATCGAACCGATCATAAATGAGCTGACACCTAGAACAAGATGGTAATATTGTTTACAGTTTTTTAATAACTGAGTCGAATGCATGGCAAGAAGTAAAGAGGGGGTGGTCAAGAATGCTAGAGCAAATCCATTACAGAGTCCTACCATAGGATCCTCCGTCAATGCACAAGCGGAGAAGACGACAAGGGTTTGTCCACAGGGTAGTAATACGGTTGCGAATCCGAATAGAAAAGTGGCCCATGGGGCTTCTTTGAGCATGAGAGGGGTGAGAAATCGGTTCATTCTCACGATCAAAACGGAAAACCAGCCCAGGGATAATATTTGCCATCCTGTCAGTGTGGTGATTCCAGTGGCTAGGATGATGCCTCCAAAGAGGAAGCTGGCGGCTTCGGGAATACGATAATCCTTTAAGATGACATTCAAGACAGCTCCGGCTTCTCCAGCGATGAGTCCTGCTAGGCTAAACGAGAGGAGGCGACCTATGAGATAGTGATAACGGTGAGGATGTTGTCCGATCAACATGACCAAGGGTCCGCACATTCCCAGGCAGTGGAGATTCCCGAATAGATAGAGTGGTAGAAGAGTAAAGAATAGAGCCATTCCAATAGTTTATACCCATGGGACCGAGGTGTCAATGCCTCCCTTTTCGTGTCCGTGTCCGAGACCGAGACCGACTCCTTTCAAAAATTCGGTCTCGGTCTCGGTCACGGTCTCGGGCACGAAGGGAAAGGTGGATTACTATTGAAAAGATATCGTTATACAACCTATTTTTGGAGCTCCAAGAGAATACAGATGGCGCATATTAAAGTCACAAAAGGGTTGGATATCCCCATTGAGGGAAAACCAGAAGGGAATATTTTGCAGCTGATCCCTAGCGGGGCAGCATCACCTTTGGCGGCCCCTTCCCATCTTGCGCTCGATTTAACTCCTTATGAGGAAACTAAATTCCATCTCTTAGCCAAGGTTGGAGACCTCGTCAAAAGGGGACAGCCGCTTGTTGAAGACAAAGATTTTCTTGGGCGCATGTTTGTATCCCCTGCTGGAGGGACTGTTAAAGAGATCCGAAGAGGCCTCAAACGCCGCCTACTGGATATTGTCATCGAGGTTTCTAAAACTGAAGAAATCGAGCAGAATCCTCCTGTAGATTTATCCAAGATAGACCGTGAGGAGCTTCTGGGTACACTGGAGAGAGGCGGCCTGATGGCCCATATGCGCCAACGGCCATTCAACCTTCTGGCAAATCCTCAAAAAATCCCTAGATCCATTTTTGTTAAGGCAATAGAGTCTGTTCCTCTTACCCCACCTGCTGAAATGCAGGTTCAGGGGCAAGAATCCGCATTTCAATATGGTTTGGAGGCGCTTGCCCGGCTTACAACGGGAAAGGTTCATCTTGTTCATCGGAAAGGGACGTCTTGTCGAGCATTCCTCGATGCCAAAAATGTGGTGATCCATACTGTTGAAGGACCTCATCCTGCAGGTAATGTCTCGCTGCATATTCAAGAAATCGATCCCATCCGCTCTCCTGAGGATGTGATCTGGACCCTTAATGCTCATGATGTGGTGGCAATGGGCCATTTTTTGAAAACGGGAACGTATTATGTCGATCGTGTGATTAGCATCGCAGGACCTGGCATTTTGGAAGGCATGACAGGGTATTTTAGAGTTCGTGAAGGCTACCCCATTTCAGTCCTCATCTCAGGTAGATTAAAAAAAGGGCTTGTGAGGTTGATTTCAGGGGATGTCTTGATGGGAAGAAAAGTGGATTCTGGGGATTTTTTGGGATATTATGATTACGGAGTCTGCGCCGTGCCTGAAAATCTGACCCGCCAGTTTCTTTCTTTTATGCGGCTTGGGACAGATGAATTCACAGCAAGTGGAGCCTATCTCTCTGGCCATTTTGACAACACTCGTAGGGAGTATGCCTTCACGACAAATCAGCATGGAGAGCATCGATTCTTTATTGACTCATCCTTATATGATCGAGTCATGCCGTTGGATGTGGAGACAATGCCCCTTGTCAAGGCCATCTTAGCTGAGGATTACGATCTAGCTGCTGAATTGGGACTCTTAGAAGTTGATGGCGAAGATTTCGCTCTCCCGACTTTTGTCTGTCCCTCCAAAATGGAGATGGTCGATATTGTGAAACGCGGTCTTAAACGTTACGCCACCGACACCCTGAAGTAGCAAGGCGGCGCTCTGAGGCTGTGAAAAAAAAGCACGTCGGGAGTCAGAAGGATTAAACGCAAAGACGCAAAGGCCCAAAAGCGCGAAGACCCGACGCAAGTCCCAGGGTATAACAGGATAAGGAGGATCGCAAGCGGCAGGATAAGCAAGATAAAAAGATTGTATTTTTATCATCTTACATATCATGCCGCTTGCGATCCTGCGGATCCTGTAAAAATCTTTTTTTTTGCGTCTTTGAGTGTTTGCGTCGGATCTTCGCGGCTTTGGGCCTTGGCGTCTTTGCGTTTAATTTTTTCACAGCCTCTCCGCGCCGCCTTTGCTTAAGGACTCATTCCAAGCCTACTCTACGAAATAGGAATACAAATTTTAGTGATGAGGTTGCTTTTATCTGTATTAGCTAACTCCATATCGAAATATTCTTCAAAAACAGGACGCGTATCATCAAAGTTTTCCTTGCTATCGGGTAGCCATTTCCGAAAGATCCTGTCAAAAGTTTCCTCTAAACCATCAGATGAGCCATGGTATGTGAAAACGGCATATTTGCCACCCTTGAGGATTTGTCGACCGATTTCGCCTTTTTCCTTAAGGTTTTTCGGAGCTAGAATGCAGGCATCATAGCGCAGCTTGTCTTCGCTTGTCACGCGTGGATCATCATGTGCAACTCCAAAGTACCTAAGTCTTGATCTGTCTAGATTTTGCTCATTGATAAATGCATGCATTGTGACCCAAGCATCAGAAGCAGACTCGGTGTAATTGCCGACCCTTCTGACAAAGAACAGATTTAGATCCGATGTTTTTTCAATTTTATCTGGCTTTATCATGGGCAATTCGCTGATTTTCCTAGTCATCGGAGTGACCTCCTATATAATGTGCGATAGTTTTTGGGAGATTCTCCCATACATTGTTTAAATGCTCTTGTAAATGCAGATGGAGTATCATAGTTCGAACCCATGGCAATTTTAGTAACCGGTTGTTCGGTATAGCGTAACTTAATCGCGGCTTTTTCTAACCGCAGCCTTCTCACATACTTGTGAGCTGTCTCACCGGTAACGATATGAAATATTCGGTTGAAATGAAACGGTGAATGGCAGGCTACTTTTGCTAAGTCTTCTATCGAAATTTCTTCATCGATATGGTCTTCTATGTAAATCAGCACTTTTAGGATGCGTTTTACGTAGTCTTCTGGATGGTTCATTTTTGTCCTCCTTTTTGCGACGAAATTACCCTGTGCTGGGAATTTTGACTTTCCCGTTTGTGCTATTTTTTTTTGACACAGAGACCTCATAGACCTAGTGTCTAATTGCATAAATAACTACACGAAAAACTGCGCCAAAGCCCCGGGGTTGAATCGATCGTAAGTCACTTTGTATCTCTAATACTAGGTGACTTCCGATCGTTCAACCGCGGGAGCTTTCGCGCAGTTTTACGTTGAGTTATTTATGCAATTAGACACTAGTTGTCGATTAGGTCTATGAGGTCCATTAGGTCCTTTTGTCTTATTATACGGCCACGAAGGGATAGAGGAGATGGCCCGGGTCAGCCGGGCCTTAAGGGGGGTAGAGGAGCTTTTATTTGGCTGGAAATAAAAGCTGTTTCAGGGCTGCCACGATCAAAGCACCGATGACCAAACCTGGAATTGAGATCAACAGGGCGACCAATATCGCCAAGAGAGTGATATTGCGAAGTTTGGCCCATCCCTCGAATATTTGGGTCAGATTCCGGAGAAAACTCACAATTTCGTTAGAGAAATGGTATCCGGCCACTGCACCAAGGATGAAGCTACCGACATGAAGATTCAGAAAAAGAAGGATGATACCAATGGCTAATAGAATATAAGTCGCTGTCTGCTCCTTATTGCTGCTAGCATAATGATAGAGGTCACTTTCCTTTAGATTTTTAATCGAATCCTTCATCTTATTCTCTAATGAAGATCCTTCCTTGCTATTCTTGGGGTTTTGTGAAGGTTTTGGAGCGTTCGGGGACATGTTTTCCTCCTTGTTATTTGTCTTATCTCTCCGTTATAGACCTCAGTTTACAACTATGCAATCATTTTTTTTCGGCTGTCGTACAATTTACGTAAACCTTCGACGAACCCCGTAGTTTACCGCAGAGCCACAGAGTACGCAGAGAAAACGCAGAGACTATTTTTGTGAAAAAAATCTCTGCGTTTCCTCGGCGCTCACTGCGGCTCTGCGGTAAACTATGGGGTTCTTCGAAGGTTTACCAAAAAAACAATTGTGTTTAATTGATATTGTTGTTAGAATAAACTTTTGATTTATATTACGTAATTGCTTAGGTATTTTAGGTTTAGATCTGTATGCTCAATCAATGGTTATCATGGTTTAATTGCGCTATAATTGCAATTGTCATTTGCTTGGGTATTGGAATCGGTGTTGTTTGGTTTCAGCGTCCATCTGAGATTGTCTGTGCGAATCCGACATCCAAGCAATGCCGTTTGCCTAAAAATGCCTTTACGCAGCCTCCAGAATCATACAAGGAGATTGGAGAGCCTCTATTGGTTTTAAAAGATACTCCACCCAGTTTGCAGCTTCCAGACTTGCGGCAGCAGTTGGTATACTGCGGTAAAAACGGCCGTCCTGACAGGGCAACAAACCGTCCAGTCATTCATTTCTGTTTTCAGAACGTAAAAAATATTGTCTCAGTGGTTCCTGGAGAAAAAATCTACCTTCTTTATGAGAAAAAAGGGACGACACCTTCTCGCTATGTGTTTAGTCCGAATAATGCCGAAACCTCGCTCTGGATAGAGGCACAACCTGCTGATCCGGAAGTTCTCGTTAAAGTCTTCATGAAAAATGAACAGGGGGAGATCATCCAAGAACCCGAGGCGCATGCGCAATTTAAGCTCCTAGAAAAAGAGTCGATGCGATACGCCGGAAATACCTGGGAAGTTGGTTCATGGAATGTCGATGGTACTCTCCTTGCGCGTCAGAAGGCACGTTGGTACGGGCCGGATCGCTTTTTAGAAAGGCATGGCGGGGAAGAGTACAAGCACGTCGCTGGCAAGCAGCGGATCGACTTCGGGGAAAATGAAGAGGTTTACTCGATCTTTGGCTCCCCTGGCGATTGTTTTATTTGGGAAGGGAAATGTTGGAAGTTCGTTCAACCTAGCGAGGAGTCTCTCAAACATCCCTTGTTGGTATTGAAAAAGATTGATGAAAGATTGATGACGTGGGAGTTGTGGGATGTTGATGGCAAGGGTAAGATTATCCTGAATATGCTAAAATCGACAGAACCATGGCTTGCACAGAATGCGCAAACCCTGCAGCATATGTTTAAGTTTGTGGGAGCACGGACTAAGACCCAGTATGTTTTCGAAATCAACAAAGAAAGGATGCTGTTAAGGCCTTCCGATTGGTTATTGATGACGAATAAAGGTTGGAAGAAGCTCGAGACAGCCAAAGAAATCGACGATTATGTCTCCAGAAGGTTGACGGGGACACTTTTCGTTTTTGAGGGTTTAAAGCGAAAAGATGACCGCCAGGTGGTGACTGGAACCATTATCAATCCCACCCGTAGCGAGATCCAAGAGATAGAACTGCCGACATCAACGCAGAGGCCGGCAACACCTGTGGAGAAGCCCAAGAAACCCGTTGAGATGGACGAAGATGAAGAAGAAGATGATGACTCAGATGATGAAAGGATGGATATCCAGCCCCCTGGCCACCAACCACCAGCAGTGAGGCAGGCTCCCCCAGTTCCTGAGCCAAAAAGAAAATAACTTTTTCCCGATATGAAGGGTAAGAAAATGAATACGACATATTTTTGGATAGCGAAATTATTTCTCATGGCACTCTGTGCGGTATCGCTGCATGCACAGTCGATAACGGAGAAAAAAGAATCTTTGAATGCTTCCAGCACTGGCTTTGATCGGCAGACCGAGGAGTTGCTCTTGCAGGTCAATAAGGAGACATTTGAAATACAGGCACAGATCAAGAGATTATATGATGAAGCTTTTCGTCTGTATCAATCTAACGCTACAGAAGAACAGTACCGGACTCTATTAAATCAGATCAATGAGTACAAGTCACGTCTTGTCTATTTGGAAAATTCATGGCGCGAAATGGCCGTCCGCACTGGTCGAGCCGAAGAATATGGGCTGTGGCATGCTCCTCAAACAACACTAGAACAATTGATTATCGATTATGGTTCACAGGATTATGTTTACCTGATACCGGCCGATGTGGGTTTGATCAAATTGAGCGTCGATTCGAATTTGCCCATCCCACGAGCTTCCTGGAGCGAGATGCTCGAGCTGATTCTCACGCAAAATGGTGTAGGGATCCGGACCTTGAACCCCTATTTGAGGGAGCTCTACCTGATAAAACAAAATCATTCCAATATCAAGTTGATCACGAATAAACCTGGTGAGTTGGAGATTCTTTCACCCGACACACGAATTAGCTTTGTGTTGTCCCCTGAGCCGTCCGAAGTCCGTCGTGTCTTTCTATTTCTAGAGAAATTTATCAATCCAAACACCACTGTATTGCAGACTTTGGGCCGGGACATCTTGCTGATTGGGCAGGTGGCGGATATTCGTGATCTTTTGAAGCTCTACGATTTTGTCGCCACAAACCGTGGGGAGAAAGAGTATAGGCTCATTCCGCTCTTCAAAGTCAAATCTGGAGAGATGGCCAAGATTGTGGGAGCCATGTTTGATCAAGCTATGGAGGCACGACACCATGCACAACCTCCAGGAGGTCATGAAGCCGCACCAAGTCTTGTAGAAGCCAATGGATTAAAAATCATTGCCTTGGAAAATATGGCACAGGCCCTTTTCATTGTAGGCACGAAAGAAGAGATCAGAAAGGCCGAAGAGATCATTCGCAATGTGGAGAACCAGCTTGGAGGAGCTCGCGACAGACAAGTATTTCAATATACCGCCAAGCACTCAGACCCCGAAGAGTTGGCAGATGTCCTTTCGCGTGTCTATAGCCTGATGATTGCCACTGGAACTGGATCGGAAACCAATAACGAAAATCCGGTGATAGAACCTGTTATCCCCCCACCCCCAGATATTCCTCAGAAGCAACCCCCTGCCACATTGTATGGTGAGGAAGGATTCTATCAGGAAGGCGGTTATATTGTGAATCCCGCTCCAGCACAACCGCAAGCGATAGCCACCCCAGAGCCCAATCGCGATCGCAATAACTTCATCGTCGACCTCAAGACGGGCTCCATTGTCATGGTAGTGGAAACGGATATGTTGCCCAAGATCAAGGAGTTGATTCATAAGCTCGATGTCCCCAAGAAGATGGTACAAATTGAGACTTTGCTGTTCGAGAAGATGTTGAATCGGGAGACGAACTTTGGACTTAACCTCCTGAAACTTGGAGACTGTGCGTCGAATATAAACAAAACCTGTGCAGTCTTTAACAATATCAGACCTAAAGGACAAAATGCAGCCCCTGGAAATAGGGGCGTTTTCGACTTCTTTCTCAGCCGTAAAGAGAACGATGCGTTTCCTGCCTTTGATCTCTCCTATCGATTTCTCTTATCGCAGGATGATATCCAGATCAATTCCAGCCCTTCGATTTTAACAGTTAATCAGACCCCTGCGACGATTGCTATTAATGAAGATATTTCCATCAATACGGGGATTTTCGAAGTCGAAACCGCCAAGGGTGTGACGTTGAAAAACGCCTTCACACGGGCTCAATACGGTATCACTATCAGTATTAAACCCACGATTCATATAGGAAATGATGAAGAAGATGAGGACGATGATTACGTATCTCTTGAGACTGATATCACCTTCGATACCATCCATCCTGCAACCCTTGGTCAAGATCGTCCTGATGTGACGCGACGCCATATTACAAACCTTGTGCAAGTCCCCGATGGAGAAACGGTCATCTTAGGTGGATTGCGACGTAAGACCACGCAGGATGGTAAGAAGGCTGTGCCATTCCTTGGGGAGCTTCCTGGTATTGGCAAATTATTCAGCATCAATTCTCTCAAAGATAACAACACCGAGATGTTCATCTTTATTACTCCACATATTGTCAGGGATCCAAAAGATCAGTTGCGATGTCTACGTCAGGAGCTTTTATGCCGACGTCCTGGAGATCTTCCCTATTTTCTAGAATGCCTTGAAGAAGCCCATCGTTACGAAAGAGATCGGCTCATGCAAGGCAGTATGACGATTCTGCTTGGACCACGCCCAGCTCGCTATTATGTGCCTTCAGGAGGGTGTTGTGATGGCGAATAAGAGCGAACAGAGCATTCCAGAGAGTCATTCGGGCCATGAAGATCCCTTAGCAACCTTAGCTAGGGAATTTGGGCTTCCCGTCTACCCTAATTTACATGCCATGCGTGTAGGACGTGAGAGATATAAACAAATTCCTTACGCCTTTGCAAAAAAGCATGTCGTTCTGCCCATCCAAGACGATGGATTCTTTGTCCTGGTTGCCACTGCAGATCCGTTAAATCTTGCCCCTCTTGAAGAGTTACGATTCATCTTAGGATGCGATGTCGAAGCGGCCTATAGCCCTCGGGATGTGATCTTAGCAGCCATCCATGAGTGCTATAACACCGAAGATGGAGCAGCTTCGCAGTTGATTGCCGACCTCGATAAAAGCGACGAATCTCGTTCTGATAGTGAAGTCGAGGTTTTCGACCTCTTTGAACAAAGCCGCAATCAATCTCCTATTGTTCAGCTCCTCAATCTCATCCTGACTGAAGCGATCCAACAGGGGGCTTCAGATATCCATTTCGAACCCTCCGAAAATAACTTAAGAGTCAGGTATCGAATCGATGGTGTTTTGCAAAATAGACATACCCCTGCGCAGGAATATCAATTGCAGCTTCTGACGCGTATCAAGGTGATGGCCAAGCTCGATATCGCTGAACATAGACTCCCTCAGGATGGACGTATTAAACTCAGAATGGGACGCCGTGAGATCGACTTCAGGGTGAGTACAGTACCCGTAGCAGGCGGTGAAAGGATCGTCTTGCGAATTTTGGATAAAGGCAATGTGATTCTGGGATTAGACAAGATTGGGATGTATCCGTCTGTCCTTGATCAATTCAGAATGTTAACAAGTTTGCCAGAAGGCATTGTGCTGGTCACAGGCCCCACAGGAAGCGGTAAAACGACAACCCTCTACAGCGCCATCTGCGAACTCTCAAATGATGAAATCAATATCATGACGATCGAGGATCCTGTGGAATACAATCTGAAAGGTATCGCTCAGATGGGAGTCCATCCGAAGATTAAACTCGACTTCGCCACAGGCTTAAGGCATATCTTGCGACAGGACCCCGACGTGATCATGATCGGAGAGATCCGCGATAAAGAAACAGCCGAAATTGCGATTCAGGCAGCGTTGACGGGGCATCTTGTTTTAAGCACACTCCATACTAACGATGCGCCCTCTGCCATCACACGACTGGTGGACATGGGTATAGAACCTTATCTCTTGTCCTCTTGTATTGTCGGAGTTCTCGCACAGCGATTGGTCCGACGGATCTGTCCAGAGTGCAAAGAGAAGTATATCCCTTCAGCCCGCGAGCTCCAAAGTGTCGGTATCAAACCTGAGACTTTAACAGATGGCTGCATCTACCAGGGTAAAGGCTGTGCGTATTGCTATGGAACGGGATATAAAGGCCGCCAAGGGGTATATGAGCTCATGCCTGTCAATAGCGCCATCAACAAACAGATCGTTCAGAGTCCAGATGCTGTCGAAATGCGCAGAATTGCCATAGCGCAGGGGATGATCAGCCTCCTTAACCATGGGGCTGATCTCGTTCGGGCCGGTGTCTCAACAGTTACAGAAGTGCTTCGTGTCGCCCGCGGAGTGGACGAACAGGGGTAGACAAGAAGCCATGCCATTATATCAATATCAGTATGTAGACAGCCAGGGGAAAAGGCGCTCAGGTTATATCGAAGCGCAAGGTGAAACCGATGCTAAGGAGAAACTCAGGGCGCAGGGATGCGTGGTCTTAGGTCTCTCTACGAAATCCAAAATCAGCTCTAGGCAGAATCTCACAGGCGAGAACCTATTGAATTTTACGATCCAGCTGTCACAGCTTGTCAATGCTGGAGTTCCCCTATATGAAAGCATGGTGGCAATCGAAGAATTGTCCCGGGCCGACCCCTATCATCGGATCATTTTAAGTCTCTGCGACCAGATCAAGGCCGGAGTCCCCCTTTCCACTGCCATGGGGAGCTATCCCGAGAGTTTCGATAAGCTCTACTGTTCCATGGTGGCAGCGGGAGAAGCTGTAGGGGTTTTAGGACCCGTCCTAGAGAAGCTTTCTCAACTGATCTCGCGTCAGATGAAGCTCAGAAAGCAGATTTCGACAGCCTTGATCTATCCTGCAATCTTGGGAGGCTTTGCCTGTTTGATCATTGCATTGCTCATGGGATTCGTCGTGCCCTCGCTTGAAGGAATCTTTGCAGGAAGAAAGTTGAACAATTTTACCGCGTTGGTGATCTCATTCAGCCACTTTTTTCGGGGCTACTGGTGGTTTTATATCCCTGCTATAGCCGGTTTTGCCACTTGGGCAACGTGGAAGCTGAAATCTCCTGCTGGGAAAGCCTGGTTGGAAAAGGTCCTTTTAAAGCTTCCTGTGGTGCGTAGCTTGACGATACAAGCTGCTCTTGCGAGGTTTTGTAGGACCATGTCGACGCTGTTGAATGGGGGTCTTAGCATGATGGATGCCTTGCGTATCTCCCGAGGGGTGATGAAGAATGCCGTTCTGGAAAAAGAGATGCAAGCCGCGGAGCTGAAAATTATCGAAGGGAACTCCCTAAGCCAAGAGCTGAGCAAGTCACGCTATGTCCCTTCCCTGATTCCGCGGATGCTGGCGGTGGGGGAGGAGTCGGGGACTTCTGTTCAGATGCTTGGAAAAATCGCGGATATGTATGAGCAGGAGTTAGAGAAGAAGCTTGAACGTGCCATGGCATTAGTGCAACCCATCATTTTGATTGTGATGGGACTTGTGATCGGTTCTGTATTGCTCGCGATCCTATTGCCAATGACAGACGTCAGCTCCTTCACCATGGGATAAATATTGAGCGAGTAGAACATAGAGCAAATTTTTTTACCACAGAGGACACAGAGAGCACAGAGGAGAGATTATTATAATCCTTGCACGCAGTGCAAGGATTGCTCTATCGCCTTTGCAAGGGCTCCTTGGACCAGCCTTCAAAAAAGGGGCCGATCTTTTAAGGATGTGGTCATTTTTTGAAGGCTGGTCCAAGGAGCCCTTGCAAAGGCGATGAGAATCGACAGTTAACGGAGATCCAGTCTAAGTACTTGCCCTCTCTCCTCTGTGCTCTCTGTGTCCTCTGTGGTAAAAAAATGGGCGATGCTGAGTTAGTAGTTACAATAAAAAAACAAAAATGAAGAGGTAAATATGAAGAAGAAAAACCTAACACGAAGATTCATTACTTTGATTGAAATCATGATCGTTATGTTCTTGATTGCCATGATTACTGGTGTGGTAGCCTATAACTATACAGGCACGCTAGAACAAGGCAAAGCCTTCAAGACAAAAGCTGCAATGGAAAAAATCCGCGCCATTATCGCATTGGACACGGCAGGTAGCGGAGTTGAGGAGATAGAAAGCGGTTGGCAGGATATGGTAAGAAAGTCTCCGCTAGCTAACAATCCTGAGGAGCTTATGAAGGATGGATGGGGAAATACATTCAGAGTACGCCTTGATAAAGGAACAAACGAAGTGACGATTGAATCTGACAAATATAAAGCTTACCTGGAAAAGCACGGGAACAAGCTCTAAGCAGATTAATGGCATCAGTTAAGAGAAGACATTTTACACTTTTAGAGATCCTGCTGGTGATGTCATTGCTTGCGATTGGACTTGGTTTGACGGGTTTCAAAATGAAGCAGGCATACGATGAACAGAAATTTCTCACTGAAGTCCAGCAGCTGACATCGACTCTTCAGACTGCCCAAGACCTCATGCTCATCCTCGATGCCGAGGTCGATGTTGTGTTTTTTGAGGACTTCAAGGAGAAAAAGATCGGTTACCAGCTGGTTTCTGAGGGCGGAAGGATCCCTAAACAATGGCTGGCGCTAATAGGACAACGCGTTCTTCTGAATAAAATTCGCTATCTTTCTGTGAATGGAATGGCTCCATCGGAATTGCCCACACTCAAACTCCACTTCTATTCCAGGGGGTTAGCGATGAGCGTGGGAAAAGTGGTTGTATCCAGAGATGAAAAACTCGATAGTCAAGATTCTTCTAGAAGCTATCAGATCGTGATGCATGGCTACCCTCATTATATTAAGAGCGAAGCTTATCAATCCAAAAGTGAAGATACGTCCCCTTTGAGAGGACTCTTTCATAAGGCGGCACTATACCCAGATGAGGTTTGGGAGGATTTAAGAAGAAATGAACCTGCAAATAAAGAAAAAGCGACGTAGAGCCTATTTCCAGCTTCTGGAAGTCTTGATAGGCCTTTTTTTAATCGTCACCATCGCGCTGCCGATCATCCATTCGTTTGTCCGTACCTATACCGAGCAGACTAAAATGCTGCGTACGATTGAACTGGACCATCTTGCTCACCTCGCCCATGCCCAAGTGACAGAAGCCTTGTATAGGGATGCTGGAAGAACAGCAAGGACCGTTAAGGAATTTACTGATCAGAGTGGCTCCATTCAGATGGACCCCTCTTGGTTTCAAAAAGGATCGCCTGTACAGCAACAACAGTACGACTTTACTTATGAAATGAAACTGAAGGAACAAAAGAAAAAGAGAGGGCAGCCTGAGGCGGAGAAGCTCCTTTTGCAATTGACGATCACAATCACAGAGAAGGGCCCTAATAAGGTTCAAAGGGTCTATCCCTACCTACTCTATGTGCATAGGAAGCCCCTGACATGAGAAGGAAGATCAAGTCCTATATGACCCTGATTGAAGTCCTGATAGCGATGTCGCTGCTGTCGGTGATTTTAGTGGTGATTTTTGGATTCTTCCATGAGTTATCGGTCATCAATCAAAAAGAGGACAAAGTCCTCAAAGATTCCTTTCAGAAGCGGTATATGGAGTCACGTCTCTCCTATATCTTCTCACACATTTTGAATGAGAATAACACCAAAGAGAAATTCTATTTTTTGACGATGGCTGAAGATGAATTCTCGGATTTCCCAAGCTTAGTTTTTAGTTTCAACAACCAGACGGCCTATGATACCAAGGCTGCAGCACATGTGTTGGCACGTTTGTTTGTCGATAGGGGTCACAGGTTGTGTCTGGCGATCTGGTCGATGCCGATACAGAAAGAAGGCAAACCGTTGCCTGATATCAGATCGCAAAACAAAATCGAATGCCTATTAGAAGATGTCCATGATTTTAAACTATGGTTGTTTTCGCCCCCAGACCTAGCTAACACAAAGGAATCTGATCAGCCGATTAGAGGCCATTGGAATGAACATTGGGAGATAAAATGGAAGCAAATGCCCTCAATTGTCAAGATGGACCTAGAAGTCGGACCAACTAAAGCCCGGCAGACCTTTGCTTTTGTCCTTCCCAGTTCAAAACACCCTGTAGAGATAGAAATAAAGAAATGAATATCTTACCTTATATTTTTGCTGTTTTATTGATCTTGGGACTCTTTTCACAACTTCAAGTGGCGACCTTTACCCAGCATATGGTGATCCGCAAGGGCTATGAGAATGCAATCGCAAACACTGAGAGGAGTGAATTCAACGGAAGGGAATACCGTCTCTACCAATATAAGAACAGCTCAGGTCGTCGTTCCCCAAAAGACGGTAGTAACTCCAAGTCGAAGTCTGATCGACGCATCAACATGTCCCTCATATTGAATGAAAAAGGGATCAATACCCAAAGGGAGGAGTCACTCCAACACCGCTTTATTTTGAAAGAGCTGATGAGAGTGCTCTATCAGCATACACCCTTTTACCAAAAGGCTGTGGGGCACCGTCCTCAGTTTCTGGATGAGATCATCGATAAATTGATCTGGATCGCAAAAATGCGAGGGGAAGAGGTGCAATCTATCCAGGATATCGAGACGATGGATCTTGGTGATGAGGAGTTGAAATTTGCTTTTCTCCTGATGTTGAAGGGAAATGTGCAAAAGCAAGAGAATCAAGACAACACGCAGCAAGCGGTACAGCCTGAGGAGCATCCAGAGGAACCAGTTGATAATGAAAAAGAAGTTAAACAGATGGCAGTCGAAACAGCAAAGGGTGTCATTTTAAAGGAGGTGCCCGTCGAGGAGGAGGACGAAGAAGAGGATGAAGATCCACAATCCGATGAAGGGTATCTTTCGATAAAAGATTTTCTCAATTTTAAGGATCCTTCCAATTTCAAAATCCGTATCTATCTAGCCTCAAAAGAGCTTTTAGAAGCAATTGTAGTCGATCCAAGAACCGTCGATGCCTTTCTAGATACGAGGGAAGATCTATACCGTCATAGAAAAAAGCTTGGAGGGGTCGATATCGTGACGCAGAAACTCGAAGAGGCCATGCCAAAAGTCAAACCCCAGATTAAGAAAGAGCTCTTGGATT